>Ga0247815_10000022_pt1 | contig 165049 bp, 153 predicted proteins | sample UWRJL194509B1_FD_181014 | JGI IMG/M metagenome (GOLD analysis project Ga0247815, IMG submission 181014) | Plant litter microbial communities from Arlington Agricultural Research Station in Wisconsin, United States - UWRJ-L194-509B-1 | ecosystem: Environmental > Terrestrial > Plant litter >...
GCGCTCGAAGGCAAACACAACCTGAAAAATGCCATGGCCGCCACATCGGTAGCCAAATTGATGCAGATCAGGAAAGCCACGATCCGCGAAAGCCTGTCGAATTTCCAGGGTGTCGAGCACCGTTTGGAGAAAGTCCTCAAGATCCAGAACGTGCAGTACATCAATGACTCGAAAGCAACGAATGTTAATGCGACATTTTTTGCCCTCGACAGCATGAACACGCCCACGGTCTGGATCGTCGGCGGTGTCGATAAAGGCAATGATTACAGCGAACTCATGGCTCTGGTTCGTGAAAAAGTCAAGGCGATTGTGTGTCTCGGAGTTGACAACAAAAAGATCATCGACGCTTTCGGAAACGTCGTCGACGTGATGATCGAAGTCGACAATATGAATGATGCGGTAAGAATGTCGCAGCGTTTGTCTGAAAAAGGCGACTCGGTTTTATTATCTCCAGCCTGTGCGAGTTTCGATTTGTTCGAAAATTACGAAGACCGCGGAAGACAGTTTAAACAGGCAGTACAGAATTTATAGTACAGTCGAAAGTCAAACGTCGAAAGTCGAACGGTTAGGAGCCTGGAACCTGCTGTCTGCTCTATCTTTTGTTCCACTGCGTTACACAAAAGGATGCCGCTTCCATCAGGGCTAGGGATTCGATCAAACGAGAAGAAATAAAATAAAATCAAGCCAATTGGCAAAAAACTCAGGTACTCAGGTACCCGCAACTCAGCAACTAAAATGAAACAGCTGTTAAACAATCTAAAAGGAGACAAGGTAATCTGGACATTCGTGGCCTTATTAGCGCTGTTCTCGTTTATGCCGGTTTTCAGCGCAAGCAGCAATTTGGCTTATATGGGCCACGGAACCGGAAACACGCTCGGTTATTTAGTCAAACATCTGGCGCACATCTGCATCGGTTTTGCAATTATTTACTGGGTGCATAAAGTGCCGTATCATTACTTCCGTGCGATTTCAAAAGTCGCACTTCCGGTCGTCTGGATTTTATTGGCGTACACTTTAATCAAAGGGACCGTCATTGCCGGAGCCAACGCCAGCCGCTGGATTCAGGTGCCATTTATCGGAATTACATTCCAGACTTCGACGTTGGCATTTATCGTGTTGATGATTTTTGTCGCGAGGTATTTATCCAAAAAAAGAGAAACGCCGGTCACTTTCCAAAATTCATTGTGGGAATTGTGGGCGCCGGTTTTCATGACGTTGATGTTCATTCTTCCGGCCAACTTTTCAACCGCAGCGTTGATGTTTGCGATGGTCGTAATGTTAACGTTCATCGGAAAATATCCATTAAAATACATCGGATTTATCATCGGAATGGGCGTAGCGGCATTGATGCTTTTCATCTTAATGAGCAAAGCGTTTCCCGACGCGAAGTTTTTCAACCGCGTCCACACTTGGGAAAGCCGACTCGAAAACTTCACGACCGACAAGCCAGATGAAGACGATTACCAAATTGAAAAAGCAAAGATCGCGATCGCTTCAGGCGGAATTCAGGGGCTCGGGCCTGGAAAAAGCGTCCAGAAAAATTTCCTTCCACAATCCTCATCGGATTTTATCTATGCGATCATTGTGGAAGAATACGGTTTAATCGGCGGAATTACAGTATTGGCTTTATATATGTTGCTTTTCTTCCGATTCATCGTTGCCGCGCACAAAGCCAATTCGCTATTCGGAAAGCTGGTCGTCGTCGGCGTCGGGTTTCCAATTGTCTTCCAGGCATTGATCAATATGGCCGTCGCCGTCGAGTTGTTGCCGGTAACCGGACAAACGCTGCCGCTGATTTCAAGCGGGGGAAGCTCGATCTGGATGACGTGCATTGCACTCGGAATTATCATTGGCGTGACCAAAAAAGAAGAAGAAGTCGCCGCTGAAAAAGAAGAAAAAGAACAAAGAGAAGAAACGTTACGCCGAATGATCGACGCCCAGATCAAACGCGAAGAAGAAGCCGAAGCCGCTCTACTCGCAGGAGAAACGCCCGAAAGTTATTCGATAGAAGATAAAACAAACCCGATGAACGCAGTTCTTGGAAAAAACTAAAGGCACAAGGTAAAAGGTGCAAGGTTCAGGTCGTGCTGCCTTGAACCATGAACCCAAAAGCCTGAACCCAACAAAAAATGAAAAAACTAAAATTCATACTAAGCGGCGGCGGAACCGGTGGACACATCTACCCGGCGATCGCTATTGCCAATGAATTAAAGTTGCGTTTCCCCGATGCCGAATTCCTGTTTGTAGGCGCAAAAGACAAAATGGAAATGCAAAAAGTACCGCAAGCCGGATACAAAATCAAAGGATTGTGGATCGCAGGTTTGCAACGGAGATTGACGTTTGACAATACGCTTTTCCCCGTAAAACTAATTACGAGTTTGCTCAAAGCCCGAACGATCATCAGCGATTTTAAACCTGATGTGGTCATCGGGACCGGCGGATTTGCAAGCGGGCCATTATTACAAGTCGCGTCAATTGCAGGGATTCCAACTGTGATTCAGGAACAAAATTCGTATCCCGGAATTACAAATAAAGTATTAAGTAGAAAAGCCGACAAAATTTGCGTCGCCTACGAAAATTTAGAGCGCTTTTTTCCAAAATATAAAATGGTGCTGACTGGAAACCCGGTGCGCCAGGATTTGATCGATATCGAAAGCAAGCGCAAAGAAGCGATCGAATATTTCAATTTAGACCCAAACAAGAAAACACTTTTGGTGCTCGGCGGAAGCCTTGGCGCCAGAAGGATCAACCAACTGATAGCAAAAGAACTCGTTGATTTCAGCGCGCAGAATGTCCAGGTCATCTGGCAATGCGGCAAATTGTATTTTGACGAATACGAGCATTTTGACAACAAGGAAAATATACAGGTAAAATCGTTCATCGACCGAATGGATCTGGTTTACGCAGCCGCGGATATTGTGATCTCGCGTGCTGGAGCGTCATCGGTTTCAGAATTGTGCATCGTCGGAAAACCGGTGATTTTCATTCCGTCTCCGAATGTAGCCGAAGACCATCAAACGAAAAACGCCCAATCGATCACCGAAAAAAACGGTGCGATTTTGATTCGCGAAGTTGAATTGGATACGCAGTTCACCAAAATTTTCAACAACCTTTTATCAGACGAAAATCTGCAGAAAAGCTTGTCGGAAAACATTAAAAAATTAGCAAAAGTCAACGCCACAAAAGACATCGTCGAAGAAATTATCAAATTAATAAAATAAGGAACTCAGTTACAGCAATATGAATTTAAACCAAATACATAACGTCTATTTCATCGGCATCGGAGGCATCGGAATGAGTGCGCTTGCGAGGTATTTCAAGAATATCGGCAAGAACGTTTCAGGCTATGATAAAACACCAACGATGTTGACAGATGAACTGATTGCTGACGGCATCAACATTCATTTTGAAGATTCGATTGCTTTGATTCCAAAGGATTATTTTGTAGAAAACACCTTGGTCATTTATACGCCAGCCGTTCCTGCAACACATTGCGAATGGCAATATTTTCAGGAACGCAATTACCACATCAAAAAAAGGGCAGAAGTACTAGGAATTATCACCCGCGATACGTTTTGTTTCGCCGTTGCCGGAACGCACGGAAAAACAACAACATCAAGCATTCTCGGCCATATATTGTTTGAATGTGGTGTCGATGTCACGGCTTTCGTGGGCGGAATTGTAGAAAATTACAACTCGAATTTAATAGGAAGCGGCAAAACCGTAACCGTTGTCGAAGCCGACGAATTCGACCGTTCGTTCCTGCATTTGCATCCGGATATTGCGTGCGTAACTTCAATGGATGCCGATCATTTGGACATTTACGGAGATTCGGCTGCAATCGAAAAATCATTCGAGGAATTTGCTTTAAAAGTCGAAGATCCAAACAAATTATTCATTGCAAAAGGATTGCCGTTAAACGGAATTACAGTTGCGGTCAATGAAGACGCGGAGTTCAAAGCGTTCAACATCCGAATAGAAAATTCACAATACGTGTTCGACGTGCAAACGCCGACAGAAACGATCAAAGATTTGCGTTTCGGATTGCCCGGAACCCACAATTTAACAAATGCATTAATGGCTTTAGCGATGGCCAAAACTTTTGGTTCCCCAACTGAAGACGTCGCTAAAGCTTTAATGTCATTTAAAGGCATCAAGCGCCGTTTTTCCTACCAGATTAAGACCGATGATTTGGTTTATATAGACGATTATGCGCACCATCCAACTGAAATTAATGCAGTGTATCAGGCAGTTTCAGAATTGTATCCGAACCAAAAAGTATTGGCGATTTTCCAGCCACATCTGTTCAGCAGGACGAAAGATTTTGCCGATGATTTTGCAAAGAGTTTATCGCAATTTAGCGAAGTCATTCTGATGGATATTTATCCGGCACGCGAACTTTCAATGGAAGGCATTACGTCGCAATGGCTGATGAATAAAATGACGAATCCGAACAAAAAACTGGTTTCAAAACAGGATTTAATTGCCGAAATAAAAGGCAGCGATGCTAAAATAATTGTAACGATCGGAGCGGGCGATATCGGCGAAATGGTGAAGTCAATTAAGGGCGCACTTTTGTAAAGAGACACATTTTTAGGACGTTAAAATTGGAGAAAAAAAGTTATCAAGAATTGTTTAGGCCGAAGTGAAAATTAAAACTGAAATATTAACAACAAGATGAAAATATTTAACTGGACCAATATCAGATTAATCCTAATGTTCGCGTTAGTAGTATTCCTGTATTCGTTCACTTCGCAGCGAAATGAGCACAGGAAACTGACAAAATCGGTTGTGGTTTTTACCGATGACACAAGCCCTTTTATCCGACAGGAATCGGTTAATAAATTGTTAATAGAAAATAAAACCGATGCAAAAACCATTGAAAAAGTTGGGGTAGATTTGAACAAGTTGGAAAAAACCATCAACAATAACCCGATGATTGAAAAATCTGAGGTTTCTGTGAGTATTGATGGTGTCCTGAAAGCTGTAGTCAAACAAAAAACGCCTATTGCGCGCATTTTTGACGGGAACGGTTCTTTTTATATTGACTATCAGGGAGATGTAATGCCGCTTTCGGACGAATTTACAGCAAGGGTTCCGCTGGTTTCGGGGGAAATTAACAATAAAAACAAAGCAGATCTGGACAAGCTTTTGCGGTTTGTTTACGACGATGAGTTTTTGAGAAAAGACATCATTGGCATCCAGATTTTGCCGGGTGGCAGCTTAAAAATGCTAAGCAGGGATTTTAATTACGGTATCGAATTCGGCAAAACGATCAATATCGAACGGAAATTCAGCAATTACAAAGCGTTTTTTCAAAAGGCTGTTACAGACAGTTCGTTGTACAAGTATAAAAATATCAATCTGAAGTTTACGCAACAGGTCGTGTGCACTAAATAAAAGGTTATGGAAAAAGAAAATATTGCAGTAGGATTAGACATTGGGACAACCAAAATTGTCGCGATGATCGGCAAGAAAAATGAATACGGAAAACTGGAAATTTTAGGGGTTGGAAAATCCAAAAGCCTTGGTGTGGCCCGCGGTGTCGTGAACAATATTACGCAAACGATCCATTCGATCCAGCAGGCGATCCTTGAAGCGGAAAACAATTCAGGGTACAAAATTAAAGACGTCGTTGTCGGGATTGCCGGGCAGCACATCCGCAGCATCCAGCACAGCGATTACATCAGCCGCGGCAACGCAGAAGAAGTAATCGGCGGAAAAGACATAGACATGCTGATCAACCAGGTGCACAAACTGGCGATGCTTCCGGGTGAAGAAATCATCCACGTATTGCCGCAGGAATTCAAGATCGACGGACAATCGGATATTAAAGAACCGATCGGAATGTACGGCGGGCGTTTGGAAAGCAGTTTCCACGTCGTTGTCGGACAAGCTTCTTCGATTAGAAATGTCGGACGTTGCATCCAAAGTTCAGGCATTGAATTGTCAGGCTTGACCTTAGAACCTTTGGCTTCAGCCGATGCAGTTTTGAGTCAGGAAGAAAAAGAAGCCGGAGTGGCACTCATTGATATCGGTGGCGGAACAACCGATTTGGCTATTTTCAAAGACGGCATCATTCGCCATACGGCAGTAATTCCTTTCGGTGGAAACGTGATCACAGACGACATTAAAGAAGGCTGTTCGATCATTGAAAAACAAGCAGAATTGTTAAAAGTAAAATTCGGATCGGCATGGCCGGGCGAAAATAAAGACAATGAGATCGTTTCAATTCCAGGCTTGCGCGGAAGAGAGCCAAAAGAAATTTCGTTAAAAAACCTTTCGAAAATCATCCACGCACGTGTGGTGGAAATCATCGAGCAGGTTTTTTCAGAGATCAAAGCCTACGGACACGAAGACCCGCGCAAGAAACTAATCGCAGGAATCGTTTTGACCGGCGGCGGCGCGAACCTGAAACACATCAAGCAATTGGTGGAATACATTACCGGAATGGACACAAGAATCGGCTATCCGAACGAGCATCTGGCCGGAAATTCCGATGAGGAAATCTCCAGTCCGTTGTACGCAACAGCGGTTGGTTTGGTGATGAACAGCATCCAGAACAAAACACAGAGCGCCGTGAAATTTGAAACCACGGTCGTTCCTGAAAAAGTGACTTTCCAACGCGAAAGAATTGTAGAAAGAATAGAAATTGTTGAAGAAACACCGGCTCCGGTGGTGGAATTGGAAACCGCATCTCACGCGGCAACGCAAACGCAATCTCACCTGCGTTCTGTGGATACGATCCCGAAACCAGAATCGACCGAAGCCAAGATCAGAAGGTCGTTCTTCGACAAGTATGTAGATAAGATTAAAGATTTTTTAGATAACGCAGAGTAGGCCAACGCCACAACAAAATAAGCAACAAAAACCAAATATTATGACAAGCAACTCAGATTTTGGAAGTATTTCATTTGATTTACCAAAAAACCAATCAAATGTAATCAAAGTAATCGGTGTCGGCGGCGGCGGAAGCAACGCGATCAACCACATGTTTAAGCAGGGAATCAAAGGGGTGGATTTTATCGTTTGCAATACCGATTCCCAAGCCCTGCAAAATAGTTCCGTACCCAATAAAATTCAGCTCGGGATGCATTTGACAGAAGGACTCGGCGCAGGTGCAAACCCTGAAGTAGGCCAGCAATCGGCAATCGAAAGCATTGCAGAGATTGAAAAAATGCTCGATACGAATACCAAAATGGTTTTCATCACTGCCGGAATGGGCGGCGGAACCGGAACCGGTGCGGCTCCAGTCATCGCGCAACTCGCTAAAGAACGCGATATTTTAACTGTCGGGATTGTAACGATTCCATTCCAGTTTGAAGGAAAAGTACGCCAGGACCAGGCTTTGCAAGGTGTGGACCGTTTGAGGAAACAAGTTGATTCACTCATCGTGATCAACAACAACAAATTGCGTGAGGTTTACGGAAATCTTGGTTTTAAAGCCGGTTTCTCTAAAGCTGACGAAGTGTTGGCGACGGCTTCACGCGGAATTGCTGAAGTCATCACACACCACTACACGCAGAATATCGATTTGAAAGACGCGAAAACCGTCTTGTCAAACAGCGGAACGGCAATCATGGGATCTTCAACGGCTATCGGTGACAACCGCGCCAAAGAAGCGATCGTCTCTGCACTCGATTCGCCATTACTGAATGACAACAAGATTACAGGTGCCAAAAACGTATTGTTGCTTATCGTTTCAGGTACCAATGAAATCACGATTGACGAAATCGGGGAAATCAACGACCACATCCAATCGGAAGCCGGACACAACGCAAACATCATCATGGGTGTTGGTGAAGACGAAACGCTTGGAGATGCGATTGCAGTGACGATCATCGCTACGGGATTTAATGTAGAACAGCAAAATGAAATCGTAAACAACGAACCGAAAAAAATCATCCATTCATTAGACGGTGAGCAGAAATTTGTTCACGACCTGACAAAAAAAAATCTTGAAGCATTCAATTTAAACCTGGATACGCCAATCAATAAAGAAGAAAAAATCGTTTTTGAACTGATCGAAGACGAGGCGCCAAAAGCGATTGTTGAAGAGCCGGTTGCCGTTGCAGAGCCATTTTTCGCTCAGCCGCAAATCAACGAAAATGAATTGATCGTCATTTCTGAATTCATCAAAAGCCTCGACGTGACTTTCGAAATTGTATCTCCGGAAAGGGAAATGCATTTTGAAGTGAATGAGCCGACTTTTTTCGATGTCAAAGAAATCAAGCCTGCCGTTCCAACATTCGTAGCAAAAGAAGAAGAGCAAGTCGCTTTTTCATTCGATTTGCCAATCGCAAAGGTAGAAGCGCCGGTTGTCGACGAGAACAAAATTCTTTTCGAATTGTCAAACGAAACGAAAAATATTACGGTAAACCAGCCAGTACAAGTCGTTCCAATGACGGAACTGAACGAAAACGGCATCATCAAATATTCACTCGAAGAATACATGGAAGTCGAAAATGACTTGCTGAGTTCTAAACCGGCTGCAACTGCAACACCTGTAGAAACCGTTCCTGAAGAATTGAAAATTACAATGAAAGTACAGCCGCAATCGAATTTCTCTCCGGCTTTTGAAGAAGTTTCGCCTATGGAAATGTCGATCGAGGAAACGTTGAAATTCCGCGCCGACGAAAGAAGAAGAAAATTAAAAGAGTTCAATTACAAATTCCACAACAATCCTTCAAGGATGGACGAATTTGAAAAAGAGCCGGCTTACAAAAGACTCGGAATAGACATTTCAGGCAAGCCAGCCGATAACCATAAATCGCGTACCTCACTCGGAATGGACAGCAACGACGACATTCAGTTGCGTTCGAACAACTCCTTTCTGCATGACAACGTAGATTAGCTAACTCAAACTTTGTTGGAATAACCCGGAAATCTTCTTGAATTCCGGGTTATTTTTTTGCATCCGATTTATCGAAAAAACCAACAATTTTTCAAATAATTTTTAATTTCTAAACTTGTATTTTTAATAAAAATGGTATATTGTTCCGAATTTTTTAACAAGTAAACCCATAATAAAAAATGAAACAAACAAACAAAATTATTTTATTGGCAGCAGCTTTGGCCATGACTACTGCATCACAGGCACAATTGGGCGGGATGCTCAAGAGAGCGGCAAAAAACGCAGCAGTAAATACCGCTAGCAATGCGGCATCAGGCAATTCATCGGGATCGGATTCAGGTTCAGGTTCAGGGTCGTCAATTTCCGCTGAAAAACCGATAGCGCTGAACTGGAACATGTATCCACAAACGCCGTCGGTAACGTTATTGTCGCTTTTAAGCGGAACAGAAGTGTCTGACAATGGAAACCTCAGAATGAATTTCTACAGGGCTACTTTCGTCCCAAACAAAACCCCGTCGGGCGAAACCGTAGACATGATTAGAAACGACAATGTAGCCTACACCAAAATCTACTTCAACGACCAGTTCGTGAAAGACGGCAAATACGGCGATGCCAATTTCTTCATGGAAGGAAAGCAACTCAGTTATGAAGATGACCGCAACAGCTCTGACATCCAACTCGACAAAGAAGGAAAATACCGCATCGATTTTTATGCAGGCGGAAAAATGATCCACAAATTCGAATTCGAAGTAGCCAAAAAAACCAACGACGATCCATACGCGACAAGCAATGTGCTTTGGTATTCAAAAGGCCCGTGGGACAAATATGCTTATGTAACGCCACAAACGACAGGAAACTTCATTTTCGGATTTTACATGATGCACACCGAATTCAAGCCGAATCCAAACGACGCGCGTTCAACGTCTAAAAAAGTAATATGGTATCCTGAATTGTACAAAGACGGCAAACTGATCTCGGTAGCCAACAAGCAAACTGCCACTGTTAAAAGAGGCGAATGGGACGAATTCACCACTTCAATGAAATTGATCGGTGCCAAAGATTACCTTAAAATCGCCGAATTGGCCGACGGAAACTATTCGATGAAAGTTAAAGTTGATGGTGAAGCCGCGCCAAGAGTGTATCCGTTTGCCATGAAAGGCGGCCAAATAGTTTACAGCGACAAACAAGACCGTACCAAAAATACAGATCCATTGACGCTAATCGAAGGCTGGAACAACTATTTCTGGCTCGAACGCAAATAATACTCAAAAATCAAATCCCAATAACCCGGAAATCTTCTTGAATTTCGGGTTATTTTTTTTAACTTCGCTGCCGGTTTGAAAAAGATATGGCCTTTATCCGGCTGTCCGCTTCAAGCTTTTGGCCCAAAATGTTTTTTTCTTAAAAACAGTAAAGCGCTTCTCCCGAAGTTTCGGGATTCGCGTTCGCAGCTTTAGAAAAAATGCATTTTCGCCCAAAAAAGGCTTTTCTCCCGACGCTTCGGGGCCATCCGGGGCGGAGTCTGCAACACCATTCAACAGTCAGTAAGCAATTATTAATTGTTCATTATTCATTATTAATTAAAGAGATGAGTTTACAAACACAAATCATGGACGAACTCAAAGCCGCCATGAAAGCCAAAGATACCGTAGCGCTCGAATCGCTGCGTTCTATTAAATCAGAATTGCTGCTTGCGCAAACTGCTTCGGGTTCCAAAGAAGAAATTTCTGAGGATGACGAGATCAAATTGTTGCAACGCCTTGTAAAAACACGTAAAGAAAGCGCGCGCATCTTTACCGAACAAAACCGCCCCGATCTCGCCGAACCCGAATTGGCGCAGATTGCCGTAATCGAAAAATTCCTTCCCGCACAGCTCAGTGAAGCCGAAGTAGAGGCCATTATTTCCAAAATCATCGCAGAAACCGGCGCATCCGGAATCGCTTCGATGGGGAAAGTGATGGGATTGGCCAGTGCACAGCTCGGCGGCACGGCAGAAGGAAAAACCATTTCCACAATTGTAAAGAAATTATTAGCGTAATGATTTACGATTTACGAAGTAGGATTTACGCGCTTAAAATCGTAAATCAAATATCTTAAACCATAAATACAAAGGCTGCGTAGTTCAATGGATAGAATGCCAGATTCCGGTTCTGGTGATGGAGGTTCGAGTCCTCTCGCGGTCACTGAATAAAAGCAAAATCCAAAAAAAGAGAAGAAAGTTCGCTTTCAATTTTCTTTTTTTGGATTTTGTTTTTTCAAAGCGGAGCATTGGAGGAAAGGCACAGCCAGTCGGCTCACAGTTACAACTTAAGACAAATGATTTGCTGGTTTGGCCTTTTTTACAATAAAGTAAAACATATTAGAAACGAAAAAAGTTGTCAAACTGCTTGCCCGAATGTAAGCAAATTGCTGTCTGGGTCGAGCATTGCAAATTCTTTTTGCCCCCAAGGCTTGGTTTGTAAATGGCCTGCGGGATGGATGACGACTTTATTGCGAAGCATAGATTGATAGAATGCTTCAATGTCGTTTGCGCGGATATAAACCTGTCCATAATTTTCTTTTGGGTCAAGATCTCGAAATTCAAAAAAGTGTATTTCAATTTCGTCTTTTTGCAATAGCAAATATCCTTCAAAGTCGGCGCTTCCAATGTCATTAAATCCCAATTGGGTTAAATAAAAATCTCTTGTAGCTGCCTTGTTGCGCATTGGCAGTTTAGGAATTATCGTTGTAAGCATACTATTATTATTTAGGTTTTGAATATATGGTTTTTGCCAATGGAAGCATGCCTACAAGCATCAGTAATGAGCCTATGGTCATCCAGTTCTCAATTCCAGGGAAAACTAAAATCAGCATGTTTCCTAAGATAAAAACGAGCGAACTCCATTTGGCTGTAATATTTGATTTGTAAAGTGCTAGGCCCAATAAAATATTTCCGACAAAAACCAACATACACAAAACAAACGAAATTTTTAAAATGCTTGTCATCAATACACTGCCGATTGGAGTAGAAAGGTATGCTCCTAATACGCCTATAAAATATACGCCGCCAATAATTGACAAAATCGCTCCAATAAATGCCTGCCAAGGGGCTTTTTCATAAGTGGCATGCATTAGTGTTAAACCCAGTGCGATATAAACAGGCATGGAGCCGTACAAGAAATAATGCGGCAAAAGAAAGTACCGGAATATCAATGCAGGATCGGAGTGCGCTGTGAGGTGCAAAGCGCCATTTGTGGCTTTATAAAAAAGGCCAAAGTTACAAAATGAAGACAAGCTGTCATGTGATACGCCCCAGCCAATCAGTGATAGCAAAGGGGCCAATATTAACGATACGCCGCCTAATGCTTTAACGTAGGTTTTCGCTTTTTGCAAATTGGCTTCTCGCTTATCCATCATTTTTGAATTTAATTTTCTACAAAAATGGCGATAAGTTTTAGAAAGGCTACTTGATTGAAATCAACAAATTCAGTATTTCGCTCTTACCCTGCTCAAGGTTTCCGGTGCTATTTTTAGATAGGAAGCGATCATTTTTACGGGAAATTCTTTTACCAATTGCGGCTTTGCTTTTTGGATATAATCATAACTCTCGGCAGGGTTGAGTGCATTGTCAAAAAGAAATGTCCTTTGAAATGTTGGATTTAAGATCTTTCCAAATTGCAAAAAAGATTGTGCTCGCGAGGCCATGTAATGAAAATTCTCTAAACTCAAAATGATCACTTCTGCTTTGGAAAACGCTTTAATCGTAGTATTTGACGGCATTTGACTTATGAGGCTTTGATGGTTAAACATCCATTCATCTTCAAGATGCAGGTCAATAATGGTTTCAAAAATGTCATCTATTTGGTATTGATAAAAAGAACCGGATAAAATGTAGTACATCGATTTACAAACTTCCCCTTCACGTAAAATAACTTCATTTTTGTTTAAAACTTTGCGTGTGGTGCACTTTTCAAACAAGGCTGCGTCAAATTCTGAAAAGGATCCAATATTATTTAAAATTTCTTGAATTGTCATGTAAATAGGTTTGGCGGTTTCAAATTGTTAGATACAAATTATTATTTACGCAGTTTTGTTATTTATTTTTGATCGCTTCTTTTTTTGTGTCTCCAGGAGCCGGTTTAACGTAGCATATGAGAGCGTGGTAAATCTTTTTCTTGTAACTAGTACTGTAAATCTCAGTTTCGCGGCCAAGCGATTTGACGAAATTATGAGCAGCCTATACTTTGCTGATCAAAAACGAAGTTATAGAAAAAAAACTGTTTCAAGCTACGAAAAACCATCCGATTCGCTTAACCGCTATTAGTGGCTGGCGTTCAGATCTGTCCGTTTAGTTTTTCCATATTGGGATTTTTATAAAACTGTCGCTATGCCATTTTATCTGTAATGGTTCACCTGCATCATTTATAGTTTCGTCGATCACTTCTTGTCCTGAACCGTAATTGATAATGTCATATGGATGTTTGTTGATGTTAAGCACGATCACAAGTTTACTGCCTTTACTAATATATTTGCTTATAAATCGGGTGTTGTTAAAAGGAATACTTTCTTCCTTGTTTGGTTGTAGCAATTGTCGTTTTGAGTTGTCTTTTGCATAACTGGCGCGGCCAAGATATCGGGTTAAGTAAAAGTACTTTCCATTAGGCATTAACTCGTATAAAGCCAGTGAAACATCCATGTCTTTTTTATTGATAGTTGCATAAAGGTTGCCAACAAATGAACCGTTTATTGAAAAATCTTTCTCAAATGGCGGTGTCATAAAAATCAAACCACCACTTGCATCAAGTGTATCAAGAATAATTTTCGGTGTGTAATAATTATTTTGGCTTCCTCTATTATTAAAATCGACAGTTTGCGTTACAAAACTTTTATTTTTTGGCTTTTTGGTAGTTAGTATTTTATTATCTAAGTAAAATATCAGCATTTCGTTACTCGCTTTTTCTAATGAGGCAACATGCTTCCATTCGTTTTTTCCCATAAGCTGAAAGTTTACTTTGTCTTTTAGCAAATTAGGTTTGGGCTTATCTTTTAAAATATAATCAAGCCATTGGTAAGCCAAATCCCCCATACTTATGTTTGCAACGCTGTCAATGTCATAGCCCATCAAATTTGGAGATGCATTTCGCTGTCCGCCCCAATGATTATAAGGGCCGATTACAAAATAATGGTTGGCTTTTTTGTTAAATTGGTTGTGTAATTTAAAATATTGTAAGGCACTAATTTGAGCACCATCATAGTACCCGGTTGTAGACAAGACTGGAATATTAATTTTGGCATATTCTTGTGGCGTTGGCACCAATGATTTCCAATATGCATCATAATTTGGATGTTGCAACCACTTTTGAAATATGGGATTCGGAATCCCTGCCAAACGATCCAAGCTTCTATATGAACTTCCTTTTTCAAACCATTCAGAAAATAAACTCTTTCTTACAGGTTCAGATTTATAGATGCTTTCGTACGCCCAACTCAACGAAATATTACTTACAACATTATTTTCCATTGGTGTATCGAAACCGGGCATTATTGCAACTTGGGGCACAATGGTTTTAAGTGCAGGGTGAATATTTTTTACAGTTGCCCATTGAGAGAAACCTGTGTAGCTTCCTCCCAACATTCCAACTTTTCCATTACACCACGATTGTTTGCTAATCCATTCTATGATGTCATAAATGTCTGTTCCTTCGTTTTCGTAAGGTGTATATAGATTTAGGTCAGTCCTAATGCCACGAACATACGCAACAATGCCCACATAATCTCTGTCAGCAGACCTTTTGCCAAGAATCGCATCGCCATTCCCTTGATAATAGGTAGTGTAAAAAAGCACCACCGGCAATGGCTGAACGTTTGTTTTTTTACGGACTACAATTGCTGAGATTGGAATTCCGCTCTTTGTTGGTATTAACACGCTGTCTTGGATACTGTAAATGCTGTCTGCAGGATTGGTTTGTTGCGCTAATACCGATGTTAAACCCACCAGTGACATAAAAAATGTCAAAAATAAATACCTCATTCGTTTTACACTTTGTTTGTTAAATTTTATGGGCGAAATCTTTTAATTGCTGGTTTTCATTTCCGTTTTCAATGCGGTTCCAAATTTGTAAAGCGCCTTGTAAATATCCAAATAGCTGTTTTCTTCTTTTTCACTTAAGGAAGTATTTACAAATAATATCACACCGATTTCTTTATCCAAATCTGAAAGCATAAATGTTCTAACGCCGGGATCGGAACCGTTATGGCCTATTCGGGTAGCCCCTAATTTTGTTGCCCAAAAAATTCCCGAATTTACTTGGCCTAAGTTTACATTTTCAGGCTTATTGATTGTATCGTACTGAAATTTAAGCATTTCATCAACGGATTCCTTTTTTAAGATTCTTTTTCCTTTATATTTTCCGTCATTTAATAAACTGATAAAGAATTTCGATAATTCAGATACAGAAGTGCGAACACCGCCATCCGGATAGGTTGTTCCGCCATACAGTGGGATGTTTTTGATGCTATCGCCCTGTTTTTCGTAAAGCTTCGTGTGGTTTTCCAAATTTATTTCAGAAAGAAACCATCCGGTATTGTTCATTTTTAAGGGTTTAAAAAAGTGTAACTTGCTATAAATGTTTAATTTCTGGCCTGTTGCCAATTCGATAATGTATCCTGCTAAACCTGCGCCAATGTTGGAATAATCCCGATAAGTCCCTGGCTTATGCTTCAAAAAGTTATCTTCTGAATAATGTTTGCCCCCAGGCACGAAGTAATTCCTCAGAAAATCCCCTAATGGCTCAGGAGAATCTCCACCGTAATAATAAGTGCTATCGGTGTAAAATGGATACCTGTCAGCAAGTCCGGAAGTGTGTGTGGCTAGATTTCTCAATGTAATTTTTTCATTCGGAAAAAAGGGATTGATGACTTTAAAAGGCAAATAAGTATTAATATCTTCTTCAAGAGCTACTTTTTTTTCTTCAACTGCTTTCATTAAACAAGCGCCGGTAATGGTTTTGCTGATGGAAGCGATATTCATTATCGTATTGGTCGTAAAAGGAATTTTCTTTTCTTTATCGGCATATCCAAACCCTTCCGACCAAACTATTTCTTTATTGACGATAATCGCTGCGGCCGCTCCGACCATTCCGGTTTCATTCATTTTATTTTCAATGAACTTGTCAATGGAGGTAATATTATTTTCAATGTTTTGGCATTTTACACATGGTGCGCAAACAAATGTTGCCAGAAATAGGATGGCCTGATAGAGCGATTTCATTTTCATAACTAATTATTTTGCAGTTTATGACTAATTCATATCAAGTGAATTGTTTGTCAAGTGGTTGCTAAAATTGGGTGCCAGCTTTTAGAATGGAAAACAAGGCAGGCTTTAGTGAAAATACAAATTTCAATAGAATTAATGGGAGTACAAACTACCAAAAGCCTAAAACTTGCCCCTTTGTACTGCACTAAAAACGGAAGCGATAATTAAATTACAGCTCCCGTTTTATGATTTTAAAGTCTATTTCAATACTGTAATTATTCCTCAAGCTTTGATTTAACCCGATCTGCCACTTTTTTTAAGTTTAAGAAACCAGTTCCTACTTTGACAAATGTAATGGTTATTTTTACACTGCCGTTGACAGCAGTCGCGGCTACATCTGCAACAAAATAATCTGCTTTTGAGCCAGTAGTGCGGGTTGCCGTAAAACTCTTCTGTTGCATTTCCTGTGTAATAAATTTCTCTCCCAATAAAATCGTTTTGCAGGTTCTTAGGGCTTCTTCTACAGTTTTATGTTTGGTAACCACATCAATTACTATTGGATCCTTTGATTTTGCGAATACAGTACTGGCACCAATTGTTACCAGTAAAAGCGCAACTATGATTTTTTTCATATTTTTTGATTTAAGTGTTTACAATGAATTAACGTATGCATTATCTGAAATCGCATGTGTTTATTTTCAGCGACCGGTTGCAGTGGCTAATTGAAGATATATGTAGCATTTGGAGAGAGGATAGTGCCATGCCCTTCAGCTGATTTTACAGAAGTTCCGTTAACAAAAATCTCAGACTTGGCCGTTGCATTTTCATCACTTCCACTTGCCTGAATCCCAAAACTGATATTTTTGGTGGGATTTTCTGAAAACGCCCTTAAGTCTGTTTCCGTAAGATCCATTTCTTTGGTCCAGCTTGTTCCTGAAAGCGAAGTAAACCCTGTAGTATTCACGCCGTAAACTATTGAAGCAGTCGTGATACTCGAGCCTGGTGAAACCGTACCGACAAATTTTACTTTATAAGTAGTATTGCCGCCGGTACCGGGACCGGGTTCGCTGTTGTCATCATCTTTATTGCAGCCAGCGAATAAAACCGAACCTAAAGCCAAACCCAAAAACAAATTTTTTTTAAATGATTTCATAGCATATAATTTTTTAATTAGACATAATAAGACAAATTTAAAGCTGTTTTTACCCCATAGCAATCCCTATAAATGGCCCTTTTTTACCAACTACTTATAGGGGTTTTTTACTTTATTCGATCGGAATCCACAAATAATATCTAACTTTCGTTGACTATTTCAGGTCCTTAACGGTAATGGCGATTAGATGATATTAAACTTATAGCTAACAATGAAATTGATTTTTTACTTTAACTTTCTAAGTCTTGTTTTGACTTTTTACGGTCACGCACAACAGCATCCGGATAAAGTTTACAAAGACAGCTTGACACATATCCTGGAACTGAAGACTACCGATAGCATCAAAGCGAGAGCGGGCTTTCTTTTGTCAGATCAATGGTCCTATACTGACACGCTTAAGGCAAAGGAATTTTTGGAACTGGGGAGAAGATTTTCAGGTAAAAACAACTATCTCCAAGCATTGTACGCTTTTTACAGTGGCCAGTTTTATTTTGATACCAACACGCGAAAAGCGAAACGTGCATTTCTCAAGGCAGATTCATTGTTGGCTCCCTTTACAAATCCTGAAGCCTACTACTTCAGGGCAAGAGCATGGCATAATTACGGCGCGATGTGCCAGATTGAAGACAATGATTATAAAGTAATGTTGGCTGCTTTAACAAATAAAGCAGTTCCGTTCGCGATAAAATCGGGCAACAAAGAATATTTGGCACAAAACTATGCCGATATTGGGCTGGTTTTTTCGAACAACTTGCAGTACGACAAAGCAAAAGCATATTATGATAAAGCACTGCTGCTTTTAAGCCAAACCAAGGAAATTGGCCAAAATAATAACGTATACATCCATCTCGATGCGATCCGCAATCTTTTGTTTATGGGCAAGCTATCCGATGCTAAAAAATTGATTGATAAAATAAGCCCAATGATTGCACCCGGCCTTGAATCCGAGATCGCATTTCTGGAACAGCAAGGCATATATTTTATTGAATCAGAACAATTCCAAAAAGCGATAAATAGTCTTGACAAAGCACTTGCGGCTGCAAAAGAACAACAAAGGCCAAACCTGGCCGAAAAAATATTGTTTCAAAAATATAGGGCTTACAAAGGAATGAGCAAGTATGATGATGCAAAAGATATTTTACTGTCCCTCATCAATAATCCAATTTTGAAATCTCGGAACAACAGGCTAACAGAGTATTACGAACTGGCTGAAACCTATGCCAAGCTCGGCAATATGAGATCGGCTTATAAATGGCAAAAAGAATACGGCGCTTTACTTGACAGTATAAGCAAAAGCCAACTTCAGGAAGAAATAAATAAGCTTGAAATAAAATTCCATAACGTCGAAAACCAAAAGAAAATAAGCGAATTAAATGCTGCAAACACAAAAGCAATCCTAACGGTAAAAAATGGCCGTTTAATCAACTGGCTTTTGGGAGCTGTAAGCATTTTTCTGCTTTCAACGGCACTTATAATCTTATTCTTTTACAAAAGCTATAAAAAATCAGCTGCCCAGCAAACGCAAATTGGAATCACCAAGGCCATGATTCAAGCTCAGGAAGAAGAGCGAACCCGCATTGCGCGTGATTTGCACGATGGCCTGGGTGGCATGCTCACAACAGTGAAATTAAATTTGGAAGATTTTGCAGAAGGAAACACAAATAACAGCGACATTGCGCTACAAAACATAATCAATCAGTTGAATGGTTCTCTAAAGGAACTTCGCCGAATTGCCCGCAACATGATGCCTGAAATGCTATTAAACATAGGGCTGGAAGCGTCTTTAAAAGACATGTGTGCGTTGTTTACGACAAAAAGCCTGCAAATAGATTTTCAATGCCTTGGTATACAAAATACCATTCGTATGGAAACAAAAATTACGATCTATCGGATTATCCAAGAATTACTAACAAACATTGTCAAACACGCAGATGCAAAAAACGTATTGTTGCAATGCGCTCAACAGGGTCAAGCGTTTTTTATTACCATCGAAGATGATGGGAAAGGCTTTGATGCCGATATGCTCACGCAAATTGAGGGTATCGGACTCAGCAATATCAAAAACCGTGTGGCCTACTTGAATGGGACAATAGAAATCCTGACCAAGGATCAGCAAGGCACATCTATAAATATTGAACTTCATGTCAACACATAACACGACACTTGTAATAGTTGATGACCACCCAATAGTATTGGAAGGTTTAAGCAATCTTTTGAAAAAAAGGGAACAAATAGAAATAGTTGGAAATTTTACAAAAGGATGCGATTTTATTGCTTTTTTAAAGCATACTGCTGTTCAGGTTGTGCTGCTGGATATTTTTTTACCCGACATCAATGGAATCGATTTGTGCAAGGAAATAAAAATGATTTCACCCGAAACACACGTACTGGCATTTAGCAACCATGAAGAACGCAGCGCCATTTTGAAAATGCTTGAGAATGGCGCCAGGGGTTATTTGCTTAAAAGCGCATCGATAAACGAAATTCTGGCTTGTATTGACGAAGCGTTAAGAGGAGAAATTACCTTTAGTTCGGGTGTGAAGGAGATTATTTCGCAGCCCTCAAAAACCAATGCATTTAAGGAATATCCTAAGCTTACCCTCAGGGAAAAGGAAATCATAAAACTCATTGCTTCAGGAATCACAACCTCCAGTATGGCGAAGCTGCTTTTTTTGAGCAAATTTACCATTGATGGACATAGAAAAAATCTGTTGCATAAATTTAATGCTAAAAATGCCGTTGAGCTGATTAATATCGCTAGGCAGCAAGGAATTCTTTAACAGATAAATTCAAAAACCTCAATTTTGACACAGATTCAGCCGCCAGGCTGTTCCCTTTTTAATTAACAAAAGCTTTGAGTTTGCGTCTAAAAAACCATTGAACAATTTCTTACCTTGCATAAGCAGTACGATTTGGCTGGCTGCATCAATTTTTATTCATCCAAATTCCTACAAAAAAATGGCTACAACAGTTGCAGAAGAATTTATAAAAACATTGGAAGCAGCCGGTGTTCAGCGCATTCACGGCGTTGTTGGCGACAGCTTAAATGCACTTACCGACGAATTGCGCAAGCGGAATAAAATCCAATGGATTCATTACCGCCATGAAGAAGCGGCTGCTTTTGCGGCTGGGGCCGAAGCGCAACTCACCGGAAAGCTTGCCGTTTGCGCCGGAAGCTGTGGCCCGGGAAATATGCACTTAATCAACGGATTGTATGATGCGCACCGAAGCAATGCACCCGTTTTAGCCATTGCCGCACAAATCCCGAGCGAGCAGATTGGAACCAGTTATTTTCAGGAAACCCGTCCCGAATCATTGTTTAGGGAATGTTCTTACTATTGTGAAACGATTGCTTCTGCAAGGCAAATGCCCAGAATTTTACAAACTGCCATTCAGCATGCCATTGGATTAAGCGGTGTTGCGGTGGTAAGCATGTCTGGTGATGTCGCGCTCGAAGAGGTAGAAAGTACGGTTTTCGAACATCCATCATTTGCCAATCACAGCAAAACGCGACCAGCCGATGCGCAACTGCAGCAGCTTGCAGCGATTTTAAATGAAGCCGAAAAAGTAACGTTAATGTGCGGAGCTGGCTGTATAGAATCCCATGATTTATTATTGGATCTGGCTGAAAAATTAGCAGCGCCAACGGTTCACGCTTTACGCGGAAAAGAGCATGTGCAATATGACAATCCGTATGATGTGGGAATGACCGGATTAATCGGTGTGGCATCGGGTTTTCACGCCGTCAAAAATTGCGAGGTATTGGTTATGCTCGGAACCGATTTTCCTTACAAAGAATTCTATCCGGAAAAAACAAAGATTGTCCAGATTGACATTCGCCCTGAGCGTTTGGGCAGAAGGTGCAAACTTGACTTGGGTTTAACAGGCGCCATAAAAGAAACCATTGAAGCGTTATTGCCATTTTTAAATCATAAAACCAACCGGGGATTTTTAGAAGATAGCCAGAAAAGGTACCAGGAAAGCCGCAAAAATTTAAACAAACGCGCGACAGCAGAATCAGGAAAATTAATTCATCCCGAATACCTGACGAAAGTCATCAGCGAGCATGCGCAAAAAGATGCGGTTTTTACTGCTGATGTCGGAACGCCAACGGTTTGGGCAGCACGTTACCTCGAAATGAAAGCCGGCCAGCGGCTGATTGGCTCTTTCAACCACGGATCGATGGCTTCTGCAATGCCACAGGCCATCGGCGCGCAATTGGCGTTTCCCGGAAGACAAGTGGTTTCATTGTCCGGAGATGGAGGTTTCAGCATGCTGATGGGCGATATTTTGACGATTTACCAGTACAATCTGCCTGTAAAAATTGTGGTGTATAATAATCGTTCGCTCGGATTTGTCGCGATGGAAATGAAAGTTGCGGGTTATCCGCCATTTGGAACCGATTTAAAAAATCCGGATTTTGCAAAAATGGCCGAAGCCATCGGGATAAAAGGTATTCGCGTGGAAAATGCAGAAGATGTCGAAGCGGCAATCAGTGAAGCTTTTGCACACGACGGTCCGGTTTTGATCGATGTTTTGACCAATCCAACCGAATTGGTGATGCCACCCGAAATTAATTTTGAACAGGCAAAAGGTTTCAGCGTGTACATGCTAAAGCAGACATTATTGGGCGACGGCGCAGAAGTTTGGGATACTTTGAAAGATAATTTTCTGAAGTAAGTTTGAAAAATCAAGATTGGAATAATTTAATACAGAAAACATGCAATTCGGAAAAGTAATAGATCCTGGCGCAGTAGATTTTACGCTTCCGCCCGACGCGCCGCAAACCAAAAACATTCTTCAAAGATATAAAATCGATACGCCGTTTGAAGCATCGGTAGGTTGTGCCAAATGGAATAGAACGGAACTCAAAGGTTTTTATCCGAGAGGCACCAAAGACGAATTGGCGTATTATTCAACCCAATTCAATTCGATTGAACTCAACGCGACATTCTACGGAATGCCAAGCTGGCAGCAAATTGTCACCTGGCGTGATAAAACGCCCGAAGATTTTAAATTTTTCCCGAAACTGACCAATACGATCAGCCATTTTAAAAGATTGATTAACGTCAAAGAACCGGTTCAAAATTTCTGCAATGCGATCAGCAATTTTGAAAACAAGCTCGGCATGGCTTTTTTGCAGCTGCATGATAATTTTGCCCCGAAAGATTTTGAACGGTTAAAAATTGTGCTGGATGAATTTCCGAAAGGCATTCCGCTTGGCGTTGAAGTGCGCAATGCCGAATGGTTCAGCAATCAAAAAGTGTTGCAGGACTATTGCGATTTGCTCGAAAAATACCAAATGGCAAATATTATTGTGGACACCGCCGGACGCCGTGACATGTTGCACATGCGGTTGACCAGCCCGGTGGCTTTTGTCAGGTATGTTGGTGCGAATCATCCTTCGGACATTCAAAGGCTGGACGATTGGGTGGCACGAATTGCCAAATGGCGCAGCGAAGGTTTGCAGAAATTGTATTTCTTCGTACATCAGAATACCGAACTCGAATCGCCTCTGCTTGCAGAACATTTCATCAAAAAACTAAACAAATCTTTAGATTTATCGCTTTCGGTTCCGGCAAAGCAGCCTGCGCAGAAATCAATGTTCGGTGATTTGAACTTAGGCTTGTAAGCTTGCAGTTTTCTTTAAATCGATAATCGTTTGGGTTGGATTTTCAGATTTGAAAACGAAATTCCCGGCTACAAGCACATCGGCTCCGGCTTCTACAAGCTGTGCGGCATTTTTGGAGGTCACGCCGCCGTCGATTTCAATTAATGTGGATGCGCCATTTCTAGTGATGATTCCCTTCAGCTGTTTGATTTTGGTGTAGGTGTGTTCAATGAAAGATTGTCCGCCAAATCCTGGATTCACGCTCATCATGCAGACGATATCGATGTCTTTAATGACATCTTCGAGTAATATCACGTTTGTATGCGGATTGATTGCAACCCCGGCAAGCATGCCTTCGGCTTTGATCGCCTGAAGCGTTCTGTGCAAGTGCGTACATGCTTCATAATGAACTGTAAGATGATTGGCGCCCAAATCTGCGAAAGTCTTGATGTAACGATCGGGGTCGATGATCATTAAATGCACGTCGATGGGTTTTTTGGTGTGCTTGGTGATCGCTTCGAGTACCGGCATCCCGAATGAAATGTTGGGTACGAAAACGCCGTCCATGATGTCGATGTGAAACCAATCGGCTTTACTGTTGTTGATCATTTCGATGTCGCGCTGCAGGTTGGCAAAATCGGCAGCGAGTATGGATGGGGCGATAAGTGTGTTTTTCATTGTTGTGTCGTTCGAAGTTCCGTTTTCGTTAATCAATTTCAATTGGGTTGATGTACAAATATAAGCATTCCATTATTTTTTGAATGTGGAATGTTGAACTTTGAATGTTGAATTTAGAAGTTGCTGACCGCGTTAGATTTAAAATTAAAAGGAATTTGAGATTAAGAGGAGAAAGTCTGGTAGACTTTCGGTTTTTCCAGTGGCTGTCAGGTATTTTCCGCGTTAAGGATAGCAGCGGAAATCCTTTTGAGGAACGAAAAAGATTGCAGCATTTGAAATTAAAAGGAGGACAGCCGGTGGCTGTCAGGTATTTTTTGCGTTAAGGATAGCAGCGGAAATCCTTTTGAGGAACGAAAAAGATTGCAGCATTTGAAATTAAAAGGGGGACAGCCAAGTGCCTGTCAGGTATTTTCCGCGTTAAGGATAGCAGCGGAAATCCTTTTGAGGAACGAAAAAGATTGTAGCGGATAGCCTGACCCGAAGGATTTGAAATTAAAAGGAGGACAGCCAAGTGGCTGTCAGGTATTTTCCGCGTTAAGGATAGCAGTGGAAATCCTTTTGAGGAACGAAAAAGATTGTAGCGGATAGCCTGACCCAAAGGGTAACGCCCAGAATTATATAAAAAACAAAACTCCGGTAATCAGCCGGAGTTTCAATCATCAATCAAAAAACGAACAGTTAATCAGACTGTTGTTGCGGTAAATTAAAAGATTTAAAATGAATTTTAAAAATTTTAACCGATTTATATTCTTATCCTAAGTAAGTTTTAAGGATTTTGCTTCTTGAAGTGTGTTTCAATCTTCTGATTGCTTTCTCCTTGATCTGGCGTACACGCTCTCTTGTTAAGTCGAATGTTTCACCAATTTCTTCAAGTGTCATAGGGTGCTGGTCGCCCAATCCGAAATACAAGCGTACCACGTCTGCTTCTCTTGGCGTTAACGTTTCTAACGAACGCTCGATCTCAGTTCTTAAAGATTCGTGGATCAGTTCGCGGTCTGGGTTTGGAGATTCCCCTGAACGCAACACGTCGTAAAGGTTTGAATCTTCCCCTTCTACAAGCGGCGCATCCATTGACAAGTGACGTCCGGAGTTTTTCATGGACTCTTTTACGTCGTTTACCGTCATGTCCAATTCTTTTGCAATTTCTTCTGCAGAAGGCGGACGCTCGTTTGACTGCTCTAACAAAGCATACATTTTGTTGATCTTATTGATCGAACCGATTTTATTCAACGGCAAACGAACGATACGTGATTGTTCGGCCAATGCCTGTAAAATCGACTGACGAATCCACCAAACGGCGTAAGAAATGAATTTAAAACCACGGGTTTCGTCAAAACGCTGTGCGGCTTTGATGAGTCCTAAATTTCCTTCATTAATTAAATCGGGAAGCGTTAATCCTTGGTTTTGGTATTGTTTTGCTACGGAAACCACGAAACGTAGGTTTGCTTTGGTGAGTTTTTCGAGTGCTCTCTGGTCTCCGGCTTTGATTTTTTGTGCTAATTCTACCTCTTCGTCAGCGGTAATAAGGTCAACTTTTCCAATTTCTTGCAGATATTTGTCTAATGAAGCAGTTTCCCTGTTGGTTACCTGCTTGGTAATTTTAAGTTGTCTCATGTTTTTTGTCTCTTTCTTTTTTAAAGTGTACAAGGCTTTTACGTAATGTGTTTGTGAAAAGTTACAAAATATTGAAAATAATTTTTTCAATTCGGAATGTGTACTTTTTCAAAAACAAAAAACCCCGGCATTGCTGTCGGGGTTTGGTTATTTTGAAAAAAGATTAGTCTTGCGGCTTGTCTTTGTTTTCGTCATTTTCAGCACGTGGCGCTCTGTCGTCACGTCTTTCCGGACGCGGGCCTCTGTCGTCGCGACGGTCGTCCCTTCTCGGGCCACGGTCGTCACGTCTTTCAGGACGTGGGCCACGGTCTTCTCTCGGCGCATTTTCGTCTCTCGGAGGTCTTGGCATCAATGCTTTTCTCGATACTTTTTCTTTTCTGGTTTTAGGATCGATTCCGAGGTATTTCACCTGGAATTCGTCACCCATATTGACTACGTCAGAAACATTTTCCGTACGTGCCCAATCCAGTTCAGATACGTGTAACAATACTTCAGCGCCCGGAGCGTTCAAATATTCTACAACGGCACCGAAGTCAAGCATTTTGATGACTTTAACATCATACGTTTCGCCAACGACCGGTTTGAAAATCAACGAGTCAATTTTCGCCAGTACTGCTGCGATTCCGTCCGGATCGGTTCCAAGGATTTCTACAACACCTTCTTCATTCACTTCGTTGATCACGATCGTAGTTCCTGTCGCTTTTTGCAATTCCTGGATCACTTTTCCTCCAGGTCCGATCAAGGCACCGATGAAAGCACCAGGAATGGTTCTCATGATGATTTTCGGAGCGTGTGCTTTTACGTCAGTTCTTGGGGTAGCCAATGTTTCAACCAATTTTCCAAGGATGTGCAAACGGCCTTCACGGGCTTGGGCTAACGCCTGCTCCATGATTTCGTATTTCAATCCGTCGATCTTGATGTCCATTTGGCAAGCGGTAATTCCTTCGGAAGTTCCGGTTACTTTAAAGTCCATGTCGCCTAAGTGATCTTCGTCACCTAAAATGTCAGACAATACCGCGAAACGATCTCCGTCAGTAATCAATCCCATTGCAATTCCTGAAACCGGGCGGATCATCTGAACCCCAGCGTCCATCAAAGCCAAAGTTCCGGCACAAACCGTTGCCATAGAAGACGAACCGTTTGATTCCAATACTTCAGAAACAACCCTGATCGTATATGGATTTTCAGCAGGGATCATGTTTTTCAACGCACGTTGTGCCAGGTTTCCGTGACCCACTTCACGACGAGAAGTTCCTCTCAGCGGACGTGCTTCTCCTGTAGAAAATGGTGGGAAATTATAGTGTAAGTAGAATTTTTCTTCTCCTTGTTCAGATGGTGAATCGATTTGGTTGGCTTCTCTTGAAGTTCCTAAAGTCGCTGTAGCCAATGCCTGGGTTTCTCCACGGGTAAATAATGCAGAACCGTGAACCGATGGCAAATAATCCACTTCGCACCAGATCGGTCTGATCTCGGTTGTTTTTCTTCCGTCCAAACGCGTTCCTAAATCTAAGGTCACGTTACGAACGGCTTCTTTATTGACATCTTTAAAATATTTAGAAACAAGATCGCCGTTTTCTAACAGTTCTTCATCTGTAAACAAAGCTTTTACTTCTTCTTTTACCGCGTCAAATGAAGCAGAACGTTCGTGTTTTGCCGAACCTTTGCTTGCAATGGCGTAGATTTTATCGTAAGCCGCTTCTTTTACTTTAGCATAAATCGTCTCATCCGATTTTTCCTGCTCGTAGGTACGTACTTCTTTTTTACCAAAAGCCGCTTGCAAACGCTCTTGTGCCGCGATTTGGTTTTTGATGTGTTCGTGTGCGAATTTGATCGCTTCGACCATTTCCGCTTCTGAAATTTCTTTCATTTCGCCTTCTACCATCGCGATAGAATCGGTTGAAGCACCAATCATCATGTCGATATCCGACAATTCCAATTGGGCACGGGATGGATTGATGATGAATTTTCCATCAACACGACCAACTCTTGCTTCTGAAATCAACGTTTCAAACGGAATGTCCGACAAGGCCAAAGCTGCCGAAGCGGCCAAACCTGCCAATGCATCTGGCATTACGTCGTCGTCATGCGACATCAGTTGGATCATCACCTGCACTTCTGCGTGGTAATCGCTTGGGAAAAGCGGACGCAACACGCGGTCTACCAATCTCATGGTTAATACTTCGTTGTCACTCGGACGTGCTTCTCTTTTAAAGAAACCGCCTGGAAAACGGCCTGCTGCTGCAAATTTCTCGCGGTAATCTACCGTTAACGGTAAAAAGTCAATCCCCGGACTTGCTTTTCTTGCGGAAACAACGGTACCTAAAATGACCGTTTTTCCAATTCTTACTACTACAGAACCGTCGGCTTGTTTCGCCAGTCGTCCTGTCTCGATTGTGATGTTTCTGCCATCACCTAAATCGATGCTTTCTACAAATAATTGTGGAATCATAAATATTTAATTCTCTTAGTTAAACAATGGGTCTTAGTTGTGTTGTTGTTGTGTAGTTGTTGTCCTAAAACCCAATGAAAAACCAAACTTTTTTTTCCTGTACGCCGATCCTGATTCTCAGAATCCTAATAATCTAAAATGCTATAAAAAAAAAGAGGCGCGTTCGCACCTCTTTAAATATTGAATTATTTTCTGATATTCAATTCTTTGATAATCTCACGGTATCTGTTGATCTCTTTTTTCTTGAGGTAGTCAAGTAGCGACCTTCTTTTTCCTACTAACAAAACGAGTGAACGCTCTGTGTTGTAATCGTGACGATTTTTTTTCAAGTGCTCTGTAAGGTGCGAAATTCTGTGTGTGAATAATGCGATTTGTCCTTCAGCAGAACCTGTGTTGGCTGCAGAACCTCCGTGTTTTGCAAAAATTTGTTCCTTTACTTCTTTAGTTAAGTACATGCTAATATTATTTAAATGATTATTATGTATGAATCAGAGTTTTTCCAATTCGTGTGCAAAGGTAAATTTATTTTTTGGAAATGCAAATGTTTTTGGCGTTCCCGCCGCGGAAAATTTGTATTTAATTTAAAATGCCCGTTGCGGCGGTCGGGCTCTGCGCTATTATCTTTTTACCCTGCGGGATAAAAAGGATAACCGCTGCGATCCCTAACGCGGCTCTAAAACAATTTCGAGATTTCCGCATTGACAAACTCCAAAAAACGCTCGTCATTTTCAGTAAACGGATCTTTTACATTTGAATCAATGTCGATTTGGCCAATGTTTTCACCGTTTACAAACATCGGAACTACAATTTCCGATTTTACCGTAATCGAGCACGCAATATAATTGTCCTGGGCCGAAACATCGGGCACGACAAAGTTTTTATTCGACACGGCAACCTGTCCGCAAATGCCTTTCCCGAACGGGATTACCGTATGATCTGTCGGTTCGCCTGCATAAGGCCCGAGCAATAATTCTTCTTTGTCGCCGTTTCTGAAATAGAATCCGACCCAGTCGTAATAATCGATGTTGTCGCGCAGCAAATGGCAGATCTGCAGCAATTTCTCATCGCGCAAAATATTTTTATGGTGCAAAATGTCCTGCACTTTGATTTCTAATTCCTGGAATGTCATGGCTTATTTTTTATACAAAAGTATTTAATTAACCGAACCGAAATTTACATAAATTTGTTAAAAATGCCCTTTTGAAAAATTACTTCATAAAATACAAACCGTTTCTTTTATTCCTTGGAAAGTTCCTGCTGGTGTATTTGCTGCTGACTTTTGTGTACCAATTTTACCTGAGCCGGTTTGACAGCGCGGCCTATGAGGTTGACACGATCACAAAAATGGTGTCTTATCAAACCGAAGAATTGCTTCATTTTTTTCATGCCAATGTATCAATCATTCCGCATCCCGAAGAAGCCAGTTTTAAAATTATTTACAACGGGAAGTACCTTGCGCGCATTATCGAAGGCTGCAACGCAGTAAGCGTAATCATTTTATTCGTGGCGTTTGTCGTGGCTTTTACCGGAAAATTGCGGCATACGATCCTGTTTGCGCTTTTTGGAAGCATGCTGATTTACATGCTGAATGTCTGGCGGATTGCGCTCTTGTCGTATTTGCTGTATTACTATCCGGCGCAGCAGCGTTTGCTTCACGATGTGTTTTTTCCGCTGTGCATTTACGGTGTCGTATTTATTTTATGGATCATTTGGGTTAATAAATTTTCGATATATGCCAGAAAGACTGTTTAAACATAAAGTCAAAATCCTGTTTGCCTCGATGTTCGTTTGTGCGCTTGTGTTCGTGCGCGCTTTTGAAAATGTGCTTTTCTACGATCCGTTCCTACATTATTTCAAAACAGATTTTGTGAAATGGCCGTTGCCTGAGATCGATAATCTAAAGCTTCTTGCAGGATTGTTTTACCGGTATACGCTGAACACTTTTTTTTCGCTGGGCATCATCTACATTGCATTTAAAGATTTGGAGCTCACCAAATTCTCGGCCATATTGTATGCATTGTTCTTCGGGATCCTGATCGTTTTGTTTTTTGCAGTACTGATTTTTTCCGGCGAAGAAAATAAAATGGCGTTGTTCTACATCCGGCGTTTTTTGATCCAGCCGATTTTTCTGCTGTTGTTCCTGCCTGCATTTTATTATCAGAAAATCGTTTCCAAAAAATAACATTTCATAAGGATTCCCGCTTTGCTTTTTTGAATAAATTTGCCGCATGAAGTTTACAAAAGGCACAAGTTTGTTTCTGGCTTTTCTGATATTGGTTTCCAATGTCGGGCTCGCTTTCAACGTGCATTATTGTGGCGGAAACATCGCCGGGATTTCATCGGTTTATCCTGTCGATGCATCGGATGTGGTAAAGGAAATGCCTTCGGAGAAATCCTGTTGCGCGCCAAAAGCCAAAACTTCCAAAAGCTGCTGCAAGGACAAAATCGTTAAAATCGATAAAAAATCGGAAGTTACCGTTAAGGTTTTTTCCTTCCAGATGGACACGCCTTTCGTACCTGAAAGCTGGAAACCGATCGTTTTTACATCCGTGCCAACGGTTCAAAACAACCCAATCCCGACTTACTATTGCGATGCCAATGCGCCGCCACTTTACCAGCTTTACAGCCAATATACCTTTTACGCCTGATTTTAATATTTGACAAGTGCACCGACTTTCAAAATATTAAAATCAAATTTATGTACAAATACCTCACAATGCTTTTGCTGTTGTTTCTGGTTTTTGATGCTGTCGCGCAAGATACGCTGAAAGCCGTCAAAGTCGAATCTACACGCAAAAGCCTCAAAAAATCCTACACGGTTACGGCCAATACGACCACGATGACAAGCCACGAATTGCTCAAAGCGGCGTGTTGCAACCTTGCCGAAAGTTTCGAAACCAATCCGTCGATCGATGTCAATTTTTCGGATGCGCTCACGGGAACGAAACAAATCAAAATGCTCGGATTGACGAGTCCGTATTTAATGATCACCGAAGAAAATATTCCGTCGGTGCGCGGTGCTTCACAAGCATACGGACTTACGTTTACGCCCGGAACCTGGGTCGAAAGCATCCAGATTACGAAAGGCGCCGGATCGGTTGTCAATGGTTACGAAAGCATTTCGGGCCAGATCAATACCGAACTCATCAAACCGGCGAACGATATTCCATTCTTCCTGAATGTTTACGGCGATAGCGGGTCGCGTTTTGAAGCGAATGTCCATACGAATGTCAAACTTTCGGACAAATGGGCGACGAGTTTTTTTCTGCACAACAATCTGCGGCTGTCCAAAAACGACATGAACAACGATGGTTTTCTCGACAATCCGCTGGCGCGCCAAACGAATGCGATAAACCGCTGGCAATATACCGATGCTAAAAAAGGCTGGGTCAGCTTCATCAATTTCAGGTATATGGACGATGAAAAGCAAACCGGCCAGGTTAATTTTGATAAAAACCGCGATCGTGGCACAACGAATTTCTGGGGTTCTGAAATTAATACGCAACGGTTGGATGTTTCGGCGAAACTGGGTTATGTTTTTCCCGATATGCCGTTCCAGAGCATCGGTTTCCAGAATGCGTTTAACAGCCACAAGCAGGATTCGTATTTCGGCTTGAACCAATATGACATTCATCAGCAGAGCTATTATTCGAACCTGATCTTCAATTCGATCATCAACAACACCATGCATAAATTTTCGACAGGATTGAATTTTACGTATGACCGTTACAATGAATTCGTCGGCGTCCCGAATATTTACGGCAATTTCGATAAAATTGATAATTCTGTGGGCGCTTTTTTCGAATATACGTATGACAATTCGGATAATTTCAGTTTCATCGCCGGTGGCAGAATTGACAGCCACAACCGTTTGGGAACTTTTATTACACCGAGATTGCACATCCGATACAATCCATGGGAAAAGGCTGTTGTTCGTGCTTCGGCCGGACGCGGAAAACGGTCTGCAAATATTTTTGCTGAAAACCAGCCGCTTTTTGCAAGTTCGCGCGCCTTTGATATTTTGAGTTCCGGCGGAAACATTTACGGGCTTGATCCTGAAATCGCGTGGAATTGTGGACTCAGTTTTTCTCAGGGTTTTAAAATCTTTGGGAAAAGTGCCGATGCGGGTTTTGATTTTTATCGAACCGATTTCAGTAATCAGGTGGTTGTCGACTTGTATGCATCGCCGCAACAGGCTTTGTTTTATAACCTGAACGGAAAATCATTCGCAAACAGTTTGCAGGTCGAATTCAATTATGAGCCGATGACGCATTTAAACCTGCGGACAGCTTATAAATATTACGACATCCAAACCGATTATTTAAGCGGGACTTCAGAAAGGCCGTTGCAGGCCAAGCACCGGTTTTTCGCGAACCTCGAATTCAAAACCCACATTCTTAACATTGGACAACAATGGAAATTCGACGTGACTTACAATTGGATGGGACAGCAAAAACTTCCAACTACCGCATCAAATCCGGTTTCAGAACGGTTCCCGGAATATTCGCCGTCTTTTTCTTTGTTCAATGCGCAGATTACCCGAACCTTTTCGTCTATTTTTGAAATGTACATCGGCGGTGAAAACATCGGGAATTATACGCAGGAGAAAGCGATTTTGGGAAGTTCGAATCCGTTTGGGCCCAATTTCGACTCGTCAATCGTTTATGCGCCGGTTTTCGGGCAAATGTATTATGCGGGATTGCGGTTTAAAATCAAATAGTTCAATTAATAATGAATTAATAATAATTAATAATGAAAAATATCATCATCATTCTTGTTGCCGTCACTGGAATGTCGGCGCAAGCACAGGAAAAGAAAAATAAGAATGCCAAATATACGGTTGAGGTCAATGGCAATTGCGAGCAATGCAAGAAGCGGATTGAGAAAGCGGCTTACAGTGTTGACGGTGTAAAATCGGCAAATTGGGATGTTGAAACCCACAAACTGAACCTGATCGTAAACGAAGAAAAAACATCTTTGGCAGCCGTTAAAAAAGCAGTTGCGAATGTCGGCCACGATACTGAAGAAGCCAAAGCATCTGATGAAACCTATGCCAAACTGCACAGCTGCTGCCAATACGATAGAAAATGATACATACTTATAACATCACCGGAATGACCTGCAACGGCTGCCGGATTGGAGTGGAAGACAAGCTTGGTCGGATTCCCGGAGTTGTCAAAGCAACGGTTGATCTCGAAAAAGCAGAAGCTGAAATTGAGATGAAAACGCATATTTCGACCGGCGCTTTTCAGAATGCGCTTGGAGAAAAATATAAGATTTACGAAAAAAACGATTTGGTGAAGATTCCGTTTGAAGTCGAAGAAAAATCGGAAATGCAACAGTTGTTTCCGTTGTTTTTGATTATCGGATACATTACCGTTGGAGCGGTTTTATTGAACCGGGCAGCATTCAATTCGGTTGGATTCATGCTTGATTTTATGGGGTTGTTTTACATTGTTTTCAGCTTTTTCAAAATGCTCGATTTAAAAGGTTTTCCCGATTCGTTCCGGATGTACGATCCATTGGCGAAAAAAGTCCCGGTTTATGCGGTCGTTTATCCGTTTATCGAAACGGCGCTGGGACTGATGTTCTTGCTGCGTTATGAAGTGGATGTGGCGCTGTATGCGACGCTGATCATTCTCGGAATTACCACAATCGGTGTAGTTAAAGTGTTGTCGAGCCATAAAGCCATTCAGTGTGCCTGCCTTGGAACGGCGCTGAAACTCCCGATGACCCAGGCGACTTTAATTGAAAATGGTATCATGATCCTTATGGCAATAGCAATGCTGACCGGATATTGATAGCTGTAAAATAACCTTAAAAATAAAGCAATAAATTGCGGTTAAGGTAATTTATTCTTACTTTCACGCACAAATTATTAGCCTAAAAAACACCGCATGAGTGACTTTGACTGGAAGAACCTGATCGACCCGCTTTTTTACATCCATTTTGATATCGATGGCGTGAAAGTGGGAATTTATATCGTTTTATTTATCGTATTTGCCGAAACCGGATTGTTTGCAGGATTCTTTTTGCCTGGAGACAGTTTATTGTTTCTTGCCGGCATTTACAACCGCGAACTCATTGAGAATATATTTTTTATTGGCCCTGATTTTTTAAATGTATTGCTGCTGTCGAGTTTGGTGGCACTTGCGGGAATTGTCGGGAATATGGTGGGTTACTGGTTCGGGTCTAAAAGCGGCTACTATTTATACAACAAAAAAGACAGTTTTTGGTTTAAGAAAAAATACCTGATCCAGTCGAAAGATTTCTTTGAAAAACACGGCGGACGCGCGATTATCTTTGCACGTTTCCTTCCGATCATTAGAACATTTGCGCCGATTGTTGCGGGAATTGTTGCGATGGATAAAAAGAAATTCATGTTTTACAATATTGTAAGTTCTGTTTTGTGGTCGTTCAGTTTGATTTTTGCGGGGCATTACCTTTACGGATTTTTGCTGAACAACTACCAGATTGATCTGAAAGAGCACATCGAATTGATCATCATCGGATTGGTTGTCTTGACGCTTTCCCCGGTAATTATAAAGTTTGCCAAAAAGCTTCCGGAAGAAATTACCGGAAACCATGAATCAGAAAAGAAAGAAGATCAGAAATAAAAAAATCCGAAGCGCAAACTTCGGATTTTTTGTTTAAGGGATATTTAAAGTTTTTATTTCAGAGATCATTTCACCATCGGCAGACATGCCTTCAATAATGATTTTAACCGATTTTTGATAGAAATTAGGGATTGTAAAGGTAAATTCCCCATTTTCATTTGTTGTGACAAAAGGCTTCCAGTCAATTGTTCCAAATTTTTGAAATCCTTCGTCACGCATGTTGTCATATTTCGGGTTTTGGTAAGGAAGAAAACGTTGGAAACCGTTCTTTACGATCAGTATCGGCGACTTATTAGAAATATTGTTATTGTATATGCCATAACTTTTTTTAGTATAAATTTTAATAACACCACTAGTGCCGTAAATAGAAATATCATTTGAATTTCGGTTTAAATAAATTTCATCCACAAGACTTAGGCTGTAGCCTTGTAGTAAATCTAAATTTTGCACATACATGTCATCGATAAAAACAGCAGCTTGATTTGTTTTTGGCCTTGTATTGTAGATTTCTGTTGAAGTAAGCCTTTTTCGATCCTGTGACAATGTTACACTTCCTGCAAATCCGGTTGTGGGATTAATGCGTGAAGTAGTAATAGATACCGTGCCATCAAGTTGACTGACGATAAAACCATTTTGGCCTATAAACTGTAAAACATCTCGATGGGAGTTGGCATCTTGGTCAGAAATTTTATAGCCTCTTGCCATCATATTTCCGATGCGGTTCTGATTGACAAGCTTATTTTTTTTGGCAGAAACAGTTATGCTGTCTAATAAAATGGCATTTTCGAATTTCGGAAAAGAGATGTTTTTTTTCTCTGTGATCAGATTATTATTGCATTGCTTTTGTTCAGGAATGTAAGGTTTCAGGAATTTTCTATTGTTATTCTGTATTTGATAAACGATTTTATGGTCTAACTCTTTGCCCGTTTTGTCTTTTGCGACAAAATAGATTTTGGTAGAATCGATAGCAAGCAAATGCTCAAACTGAAATTCACGTTTGCTATTTAAAGACGTAAATTCGTTCAAGTCCAGACCTAGCGAACTCATATTGATCTTAAATATTTTACCTTTTGAATCGTCGGTATTGACAATTCCTTTTACAGTAAGTCCGGCATCTGAATCAAATTTGCTTTGTGGCGCTACGCCTGATATAGCATTCCATTCGTACTTTGACTGTTTGGTGAGCAATAAATTATCGAGTTCGTAATGTTTTTTTCTGCTGAAATCTGTAAGATAATAAAATGAATTGGCTATTGGTTTTGTCAGATAATTATCAAATATCAATCCCGCCTGAATGGTTTTAAGATTGTTTTCGGAACCTGTGTCAGAAGGTACAACAGAAATGCTAAAGTTGCCAAATGGGATTTTTGAAACCCCAGCAATTTTAATCGAATCACTTCTAACTGATGCAATTGCCAAAGAGGCGTTGTTTGTTGTTGAAAGTGGTTTGAAAATTAACCGTTCTGCAATTTTCTGATCGTTTTCATCTAACAGATAAACGGTATTGATGCCGCTGTTAAGTTCAGAACTCGGAATGATAAGCTTGTGTTCCGTTTCATTTTCTTTAAAAGTGAACCCGGCAAATGTTGTGGCTTCATTTTGTTGAAAAACCAAAGTGTAGGCCTTATTTTTGATTTGATTGATTGTTTTCGAATTGGTTCTGATTTTTACAACCGTTTTATCGGGGAAAATATAATTATCTACCGAAAATGCAATGCCTGATGCAGTTGTCAGAGGAAGCTTTTTTTGTATTTTATTTCCATTTACAAGTAGTACAGCATTGTAGTTTTCATGATTTGTTGAATAAATTTCAAATTTTCCATAACCAAATTGATCTGTTGAAAAAGTAGTCACGACATTTCCTTTAGCATCTAAAATCTCCGCATTTTGGACAGCGATTCCATTATCCAAACAATCCGAGATTTTTACAGCAATAGAATTTGATGCGCCTTCAAGGAAAATTCCGCTTTCCGGAAAAAAGTCCACATTTACCTGTTGCCCGGAAGTTTTATCTTCACTGTAATTTTTATCAGAGATATTCAGAATTGAAATTTCATAAACTGACGATTCATCTTCAGAGAAATTATTCATGAAGTTGGTATAAACCTGCAAATAGTATTTGCCGGAAAGAATCGATTTGTCAAGTTTTAACCTACCTTCGAAAAGGCTGCCTTCAGCATAATAAAGCTGAGTCGCAACTTTTTGTCCATTTGAATCAATCAATGAAATAAAAACGTTTGAGGTGTTTATGGTTGGTTTAAATTTCTTTTCAATAATGTAGCCTTTGAACCAAATTTGTTCATTGGTCAAATAAGTTGTTTTGTTTAAATGAAGATGAATGTTTTCACGATCAAGCTTAAAATAATCAGCGATTGAGGTGGCTAACTTTTGTTGATTTTCAGATAATGAAGTCTGTGAAAAAGAAGAAATAGCATAGAGTACAAGGATTGAGACCAACAACAACCGGAAATTTTTCATATAGGCTTATATTTGGCCGCTAATATATAATTTTTTACTAAAAAAAATACCCGAATATCAATATTCGGGTATTTTTAAAATTCATATTGAAATTGATTTTTACATCATTCCCGGCATGCCGCCACCCATTGGGTTTCCGGCACTTTCTTCTTTAATGTCGATCAACGCGCATTCGGTTGTTAAGATCATTCCGGAAACCGAAGCGGCATTTTCGAGTGCCACGCGTGTTACTTTTTTCGGGTCGATGATTCCGGCAGCAAGCATGTCCACATATTCGTCGGTTTTGGCATTGTAACCAAAATCTCCTGAACCTTCAGAAACTTTTGCTACAACTACTGAACCCTCAAGGCCAGCATTTTCAACGATCGTTCTCAAAGGCGCTTCTACCGCACGTGAAACAATCTGGATTCCGGTTGCTTCGTCGGCATTGTCTGCTTTTACATCTTTTAAGACTGCTTTCGCCCTGAGCAAGGCCACGCCACCACCGGCAACGATTCCTTCTTCAACAGCAGCGCGGGTAGCATGCAAGGCATCATCCACACGGTCTTTTTTCTCTTTCATTTCCACTTCAGATGCGGCGCCTACATAAAGTACTGCCACACCGCCAGCCAATTTTGCCAAACGTTCCTGTAATTTTTCTTTGTCGTAATCAGAGGTTGTAGTTTCCATCTGGCCTTTGATCTGGTTGACACGATTTTTGATCATGTCAGCTTCTCCGGCTCCACTTACAATTGTGGTGTTGTCTTTGTCGATTGTAACGCGTTTTGCGGTTCCAAGCATGTCTAAAGTCGCCGCCTCAAGCGTGTAACCTCTTTCTTCAGAAATCACGGTTCCGCCAGTTAAGATCGCGATATCTTCAAGCATGGCTTTTCTTCTGTCACCGAAACCTGGCGCTTTTACAGCAGCGATTTTTAGTGCACCGCGCAATTTATTTACAACCAATGTCGATAACGCTTCACCATCCACATCTTCAGCGATGATCAATAAAGGTTTCCCAGATTGTGCTACCGGCTCTAAAACAGGAAGCAATTCTTTTAGGGAAGATACTTTTTTGTCGTATAATAAAATGTATGGGTTTTCGAGTTCCGCTTCCATCTTTTCAGGATTGGTTACGAAATACGGAGACAAATAACCACGGTCGAATTGCATGCCTTCAACCACATCCACGTAAGTGTCGGTTCCTTTGGCTTCTTCAACGGTGATGACGCCTTCTTTACCCACTTTGCCGAAAGCCGTAGCGATCAATTCGCCGATCACTTCGTCGTTGTTCGCTGAAATGGAAGCAATTTGTTTGATTTTTTCAGAATCGCTACCAACCACTTTTGCTTGTTTTGCCAAATCGGCAACGATCGCTTCAACCGCTTTGTCTATGCCGCGTTTCAAATCCATTGGATTTGCACCCGCAGCGACGTTTTTCAAGCCTTCTTTTACGATGGCCTGCGCTAAAACGGTTGCGGTTGTAGTTCCGTCCCCGGCTAAATCATTGGTTTTAGAAGCGACTTCCTTCACCATTTGGGCGCCCATGTTTTCCAATGGGTCTTTGAGTTCAATTTCTTTTGCAACGGTCACACCATCTTTGGTCACGTTCGGCCCTCCGAAAGCTTTCCCGATAATCACGTTGCGGCCTTTTGGGCCAAGGGTTACTTTTACTGCATTTGCCAATGCATCTACACCGCGTTTTAAACCATCACGTGCTTCAATGTCGAATTTTATATCTTTTGCCATTTTTATTGTTGAATTATTCCGCTGCGCTCCATACAATTCGGCTACGCCTCGGGTCGTTTAATTGTTAAATCGTTTAATTGATTAAATGATTGCGAGAATATCGTCTTCTCTCATGATCAGGTAATCTTTTCCTTCCAGTTTCAGTTCGGTTCCTGCATATTTTCCGTATAAAACGCTGTCACCCACTTTTACGGTCATGTCGTGGTCTTTGTTTCCGTTTCCTACAGCTACGACAGTTCCTTTTTGTGGTTTCTCTTTGGCAGTGTCAGGAATAAAAATGCCTGAGGCAGTCTGAGTTTCAGCGGCAACAGGCTCAATGAGAACGCGGTCTGAAAGCGGTTTAATGTTTAAAGCCATAATGATATTGTTTTTTATGTTGTAATTAAATTTATGTGTGCCGGGTTTTTCAGAAATTATGCCAGTTCCCGTTATGCTGACAAATTTGCAGGATAAAAAAAATGCCAGCAAAAGCCGGCATTTTTAAATATATTCTGATAAAATTATTTTGCAGGTTGCGGAGCAGGAGTGGCAGCCGGTTCTGTTGTTGCAGCCGCTGGTTTTTCTGTTGCTGGTGTAGCAGGAGTAGCCGCTTTTGGCGCTGGTGCCGCTTCTTTATTTACATTGTCAATGATTTTCGAATCGTTGTCGCTTAAAGTTCCGGTGAAACTCAAGCTTGACAAAAGGATCAAAACAATCAGGATCGTTCCCAAAGCCCAGGTGCTTTTGTCTAAGAAATCTGTTGTTTTCTGAACGCCTCCAAGCATTTGTGATCCGCCGATAGAAGAAGATAAACCGCCTCCTTTAGGATTCTGAACCATAATCACTACGATTAAAAGAAAACAAACAATAGTTATTAAAACTAAAAAAATTGAAAATGTGGTCATTGTTACTTATTATTTTGTTGTAAATTCTTGATATCTAAAATTCGGTCTGCAAAGAAACTACTTTTTTCCGGATATTTCAAAATTAATATTTCATATGCCTGAATTGCTTTCTGATATTTTTTTTGTTCGAGGTAAACGCGCGCTAAAGTTTCGGTCATCAGGTAGGAATTGTCAGCTTTGCTGGGTTCAAAGATGATGCTTTGAGGCAATGGGGCGTCGTGTTTTACCGGTGGAATTTTCGGGCTGGCTTCTATAAAACGATCAATTAGCTGGTTTTTTTTTTGTTTCTCTGAATCTTCTTCAGAGGAATCGGTGGTTTGCTGTGCTGCTGTTTCGGTTTCTCGGTCAATCGGCTTTACTTTTGACAATTGCAGCCATTCCTGGAAAGAGTGTTTTTCGCCACGTGTAAAGGGCAGCGGTTTTCCAATTTCGAGGTTTTGCGCTTCTTCTGATGCTTGCGGTTCGTCTGCAATTGTATGTTCTTCTGAAAAAATTTCTTTGATTGCAGGCTCTGTGATTTCGGCAACAACGACTGTTTCGGTATCTGGAGCCGCTTCTTTTATGGAGGTCAGGATCGATTGCTCGAGCGTATTTGGTTTTGGGTCGGGCTTTTGTTGCGGGATGACGACTTCACTGTCTTTAACGATAATATTCAGGATCTCGGCCAATTTCTGGTCATACAATTCTTTTTGTACGGCAATGAAATTATCCGAAGAAATAAAATCAAATAGCACGCTCCTGTCAACCGTATGCGCTGCAGTGACTTTTAAAACGTGGTTGTATTTAAAGCTGTTCTGGTTGTAAAGCCCTTTTAAATACAACGCCCGCGCACTTTGAAAATAAGGGAATTCCTGTACGATTTTCTCCAATACCGCAGTATGCTTGTCATTGACAGCATCGGGTTTGTTCATCAGATAGGTAAATTCAGTTACGTTCAAAATTTATTTAAAAAATATTGTATTGGCAAATCAACTCAAAAAATTACCATTTTGCAAGCGATTCATTAAAAATGTCCTGGGTGATGCGTTCAAAAATCACATCAAGCGCCGTTGACAATTGTGCGCCAACAGGCAATTGATCGCCGTCATAATCATAGAAAAAGGTAAATGGTTTCTCGAAATTATCGGATTCTTTATTTTTATTGGTAAACCTGACATTGATACGGATCGTTAACCTATTCTGCAAAGCGCGCTGGTCGGCGGTCGCGGTCATCGGCGAAGTCCGGTAATCTACAATTTCACCTTCGTAAACCAAATCCCCGCCAGTACTGACAAGGTTTAGATTCGTTTGGTTTTGGATCAAATCCTGCAATTCCAACGTAAATGTCCGGTCAATTCCCGGTTCAACCAAAGCGGCATTGTTCAGGAAATAGTTGACCTGGAATGTCTTGGCATCGATTTTTCCGGTTCCTGTAAAATTATATACCGAGCAGCTGTTGCATGTCAGTAAAACCAGAATCGCAAATGTGTAAGCTGTTTTTTTCATGAAAGACAAAAGTATCGTTTTTATTGGAATGAAGATTAAAATTATAAGTCAAACTGCTTGATTTTTCTGTAAAGCGTCCGTTCAGAAATGCCAAGTTCATCTGCAGCCGCTTTTCTTTTTCCTTTATTTTTTTCCAATGATTTTTTGATCATTTCGATCTCTTTCTGTTCGAGCCGAAGGGTTTCTTCTTCTTCGATCGTTTCGGCAAAGGCATAATTGTCTTCTTCCTTTTTCGTCGGAAGTGTTGCAATTGCAGTATTGTGAACGGGAATGACCGACATTTCGTGTTGTTCCTCAAAGTCGATTTCGCTGTCTTCGGGATGCGAGCCGTAAATTTTCTGGATCAGGTTCGGATTGGTTTCCTGTACCTTCGATGCGCCGTTTTTCATCAGCTCCAGCGTTAACTTTTTCAGATCATTCAAATCGCTTTTCATGTCAAAAAGCACTTTGTATAAAATTTCCCTTTCGGTTGAAAAATCGCTGTCGTTCTTTTTTCCGATAACCGATGGCAGGTTGCTGCCTTCCACCGGAAGATAGGTTTGCAAAGTCGCTGCCGAAATATCGCGGCTGGTTTCCAAAACCGACAATTGCTCGGCTACATTTCGCAACTGGCGTATGTTTCCGCTCCAGCGAAATTTCTGCAACAATGAAACCGCGTTGTCATCAAGTTTTAAAGGCGGCATTTTGTATTTGTGTGCAAAATCAGCGGCGAATTTCCTAAACAATAAATGAATGTCGTCTTTTCGTTCGCGCAACGGCGGAAGCATAATATCGACTGTACTCAATCTGTAATACAGATCTTCACGGAATTTTCCTTTTTCAATCGCATCGAACAAATTCACATTGGTGGCAGCCACAATCCGGACATCGGTTTTCTGAACCTGAGACGATCCGACCTTGATAAATTCGCCGTTTTCTAAAACCCGCAGCAAACGAACCTGCGTTGTTAAAGGCAATTCGCCCACTTCATCGAGGAAAATCGTTCCGCCGCTTGCGACCTCAAAATAGCCTTCGCGCGTATTTGTAGCGCCGGTAAATGCGCCTTTTTCGTGCCCGAACAACTCGCTGTCGATCGTTCCTTCGGGAATCGCACCGCAGTTTACAGCAATGTATTTTCCGTGTTTTCTGTGCGACAACGAATGAATGATTTTCGGGATGCTTTCTTTTCCGACGCCGCTTTCGCCGATAACGAGCACAGAAATATCTGTCGGCGCTACCTGGATCGCTTTTTCAATCGCGCGGTTGAGTTTAGGGTCGTTCCCGATGATTTCAAATCGTTGTTTTATGGCTTGTACTGATTCCATTTATTCAATGTATAATTTATTACGCTGCGCTCCATACAGTTGGGCTGCGCCTCGGGTTATAATTAATAATTAATAATTGCGTCGCCGACAATCCTAATTATTAATTATTCATTGTTAATTATTAATTGTTTTCGTTCATTTCGCTGTATCCAACAGCTTCCCCAATCAAAGTGCCGCTCGTGCAACTCGTAATCTTCACATTCACAAATTCGCCCACCTTATAATTTTCGCGTGGAAAAACCACCATCATGCTTTGCGAATTCCTTCCTGATAAGTCATTTTCAGATTTTTTAGAGGCTTTTTCGATCAGTACTTCAACGGTTTTTCCAACGTAAGAATTCGTTCTTTCGCCGCTGTGTTTTCTTTGCAGATCAACAATTTCCTGCAAACGGCGCAGTTTGGTTTCTTCAGCAACATCGTCTTCCATTTTGCGTCCGGCCAGTGTTCCCGGGCGTTCAGAATACGCATACATGTATCCGAAATTGTATTTCACATGTTCCATTAAACTCAACGTATCATTATGGTCTTCGTCTGTTTCTGTCGGAAAACCGGCAATCATATCTTGGGTGATTTCGACTTCGGGGATAATCCTTCTGATGTTGTCAATCAAACTCATGTATTCTTCTCTGGTATGCAAACGGTTCATCGCTTTTAAAATGCGGTCGCTGCCAGATTGCACCGGCAAATGAATGTGTTTGCAGATGTTCGGATATTTCGCGATCACATGCAACACGCTTTCATGCATGTCCTGCGGATTCGAGGTCGAAAAACGAATGCGCATTTTCGGATACGCCGTCGCGACCATTTCCAACAATTGGTCGAAACCAACCGCGGTCGCTTTCGCCATTTCCGATGCATTGACAAAATCTTTCTTCAATCCGCCGCCGTACCACAAATAACTGTCGACGTTTTGGCCTAATAATGTAATTTCCTTAAAACCATTTTCCCACAGATTTTTAATTTCGTCCATGATGCTCTGCGGCTCGCGGCTGCGTTCGCGACCACGCGTAAACGGCACGACGCAAAACGTACACATGTTGTCGCAACCGCGCGTAATCGATACAAAAGCAGTAATGCCGTTGCTCATGAGTCGCACCGGCGCAATGTCGCCATACGTTTCTTCTTTCGATAAGATCACATTGATCGCGTCGTTTCCGGCTTCGACTTCCTGCAGTAAATTTGGTAAATCTTTGTAAGCATCAGGGCCAACGACAAGGTCGACGATTTTTTCCTGTTCGAGGAACTGGCTTTTCAAGCGTTCGGCCATACAGCCCAGCACGCCAACTTTCATTTTCGGGTTTACCGTGCGTTTAACGGCATTGTATTTTTCGAGTCTTTTGCGAACGGTTTGTTCGGCTTTGTCGCGAATCGAGCAGGTATTGACAAGAACAAGATCGGCTTCTTCTAAAATATTTGTAGTGTTGTATCCGCCTTCGGCAAGGATCGAAGCCACGACTTCACTGTCCGAAAAATTCATCGCACAGCCGTAACTCTCTATAAAAAGTTTCTTTTTGTTTTCGGGTTTTTGATCCAGGACCAGGCTTTCTCCCTGTTTGCTTTCTTCAATAATCTTTTCCATAGGGCGCTTTCGCAGATAAAATTCAGAACGCAAAGATAAGTTTATTTCGATATATCTGACAAGATGGCAGTTGATGTTTAACAAAGTTTTTTTAGGAGCTATTCCCGCTTTCCACTGCAATCTTTTTGCTCCGTTGCACTACGCAAAAAGGATTTCCGCTTCAATCGGGGCTAGGGCATCGCGGTTTCAAAAGAGTATTTAAGCAAATTGAAGCTTAGTTTTTTAACCATTAAGGGGTTAAAAAAATTAAGGCGTTGCGAAAGCTTAATGAAACTTAATCCCTTAAAGGTTCAATTAATTTGTATACATATAAATAGGTATAAAACCAACGTTTCCAAATCCAAAATTCTACCCGATAAAAATAAAAAAAATCAATATTTAAAAAAATCGCCTACTTTTGCGCCATAAACAAAACGGGTATGGCAAAGAATTTAGTGATCGTCGAGTCGCCTGCAAAGGCAAAAACAATAGAAAAATTCCTCGGAAGCGATTATCAGGTAGAGTCCAGTTACGGACACATCGCTGATCTTCCGTCAAAGGAAATCGGGGTCGACGTTGAAAACGGATTCAAACCCAAATACGAAGTATCACCCGACAAAAAAGCGTTGGTCAGCAAACTCAAAACCCTTGCAAAAAATGCCGATATGGTTTGGCTTGCAAGTGATGAGGACCGCGAAGGAGAAGCCATTTCATGGCACTTGGCGGAAGAATTAAAACTCGATAAAGCCAAAACCAAAAGGATCGTTTTTCACGAAATTACCAAGTCGGCTATTTTAAAAGCCATCGACAATCCAAGGGAAATCAATTACGATTTGGTCAATGCGCAACAAGCAAGACGTGTTTTAGACCGTTTGGTGGGTTACGAATTGTCGCCGGTGTTGTGGAGAAAGATCAAAGGCGGATTATCAGCCGGACGTGTGCAATCGGTTTCGGTGCGTTTAATCGTAGAAAGAGAGCGCGAGATCCAGAATTTTAACGCGGTAGCTTCTTATTCGGTTGTAGCCGAATTTGCAAATGAAGCCGGAAAAACCTTCAAAGCCAAACTCCCTAAGAATTTCAGTACAAAAAAAGAAGCCGAAGATTTCCTCCAGAAAAATATCGGATCTATATATAAGGTATCGGACCTTGAAACCAAACCGACCAAAAAATCACCCGCCGCACCGTTTACAACGTCGACTTTACAACAGGAAGCGGCGCGCAAATTGTACCTTCCGGTTGGAATCACGATGCAGCTCGCGCAGCGTTTGTACGAAGCCGGACTCATTACGTACATGAGAACCGATAGCGTGAATTTGTCAAACGAAGCCATGAATGCCGCCCAGGCCGAGATCATCCATTCTTACGGAAAGGAATTTTCAAAACCGAGAATATTTACGACCAAAAGCAAAGGCGCACAGGAAGCGCACGAAGCGATCCGCCCGACGGATATGTCAAGGCACACGGTAAATATCGACCGAGACCAGGCTCGATTGTACGACCTGATCTGGAAAAGAACATTGGCTTCGCAAATGAGCGATGCTGAATTGGAACGTACGAACGTCAAAATCCAAGCCAACAACCACAATGAATTGTTTACAGCAACTGGCGAAGTGTTGCTTTTTGAAGGATTCTTAAAAGTCTACCTCGAAGGACACGACGACGAGGAAGAAGAACAGGAAGGCATGCTTCCGGCGATGAAAGTCAACGAGAAGTTGCAAAATCTCTACATTACCGCAACAGAAAGGTATTCGCGTCCATCGGCAAGATATACCGAAGCGGCGTTGGTTAAAAAACTCGAAGAGCTTGGAATTGGCCGTCCGTCAACGTATGCACCGACGATTTCTACGATCATCAACAGGAATTATGTAGAGAAAGGAAATCTGGAAGGGCAGGAGCGCAATTATACGCAGCTGACTTTAAAATCGGGGAAACTCGACGAAAAAGTATTGAAAGAAAATACAGGTTCTGACAAGGGAAAATTGGTGCCAACCGACATTGGAACAATTGTAACCGATTTCCTGGTGAAGAATTTCGAAAATATATTGGATTACAATTTTACCGCAAAAGTAGAGCAGGACTTTGACGAAATCGCCGAAGGAAATGTGAACTGGGCACATATGATGCAGGAATTCTACAGCCATTTTCATCCGAACGTGAAAGAAGTTGAAGCCAATGCCGAGCGTGAAAGCGGCGAAAGGATTTTGGGTAAGGACCCGAAAACCGGAAGACAAGTCAGTGTTCGTTTGGGGAAATTCGGCCCGATGGCTCAAATTGGCGAAGCGGAAGACGAAGACAAAATTTTTGCAAGCTTGCGTCCGGAGCAAAATATTGGAAACATTACGTTGGAAGAAGCATTGAATTTGTTTTTGCTTCCAAAAAACCTCGGGACTTATCAAGGCGAAGAAGTAGAAGTGAGCATTGGAAGATTTGGCCCGTACATTCGTTTCGGAACCGCGTTTATTTCACTTCCGAAAGGCGAAGAACCTTTGGATGTAACTTTGGTCAGGGCACAGGAACTCATTGACGAAAAAGCTAAAGCCGATGCGCCGATCGCCCATTATAAGAATGAGCCTGTTCAGAAAGGCGTGGGCCGTTTTGGCCCGTTCATCAAATGGAACGGTACTTTCATCAACGTGAACAAGAAATACAATTTCGACAATTTATCGCAATCGGATATTGAAACCCTGATTGAGGAAAAAATGCAGAAGGACATTGACAAAGTGCTGCACAATTGGGAAGACGAAGGGATTTTGGTAGAGAAAGCGCGTTGGGGAAGATCGGTCATTACGAAAGGAAAGATCAAGATCGAACTCAGCAAAGACGTTGATGCGGCCAAATTGACATTGGAAGAAGTCAAAGAAATGATCGCGAAGAAAACGCCAGCGAAAAAAGTAGCTGCTAAAAAGCCAGCCGCTAAAACCGCAGCTAAAAAGAAACCAGCAACCGCAAAAAAGAAATAAGCAATGGAATTTGATTTTCTGGCACCGGTCGAATCAGAAATAATTGATTTTGTAAAAGAGTTGTCTTCGCAGCATTTGGGAAGCAAGGTCGTTTTTCATTCGGACAGGGATTTTCCGGATATGGATCAGGTAAAGATCGCCATCATTGGTATTTTAGAAAACCGTGGTTCAGCAAATGATGCTGAGGCTGATCTGATGGAAATTAGAAAAGCATTTTATTCCTTGTATCCGGGAAACTGGCATGTCTCAATTGCGGATCTTGGCGATATTTTGGCTGGAAGTTCGCTTGAAGATACTTATTTCGCGACGCATAAAGTCATTGCGAGATTGTTGAAAGCCGGAATTATTCCAATTGTGATCGGTGGATCGCAGGATCTGACGTATGCCTTGTACCGCGCTTTTGATACCTTGGAGCAAATGGTAAACTTGGTCGCTATTGACAACCGTTTTGATTTTGGGAAAGAGGATTCGGGAATTTCGGCAACTTCTTACCTTACAAAAATCATCGTGGACGAGCCAAACAATTTGTTCAATTATTCAAATATTGGCTTCCAAACCTATTATAATTCACAGGAAGAGATCGATTTAATCGAAAAATTGTTCTTTGATGCCTATCGTTTGGGGGATGTGTCGAATAATATTTCGATTTCGGAGCCTGTTTTGCGCGATGCTGATATCGTTTGCGTTGATTTAACGTCGGTAAAGTCATCCGACTCAGGAAATTTTGTTACTTTTACGCCTAACGGTTTTAACGGTAAAGAGATTTGTTCTTTGTCCAGATATGCCGGAATTAGTGATAAAGTGTCGCTTTTTGGTATTTTTAATCACAATTCCACAAAACAGGAAAGCCAGTTGATCGCGCAGATTATGTGGTATTTCATTGAAGGGTTTCATTACCGTTCTCATGAATATCCATACGGAAGCAAAGAAAATTACCTCAAGTACATTATTCCAATGGAAGACGAAGAGTTAATTTTCTATAAAAGCAACAAAACCGACCGTTGGTGGATTGAGATTCCGTTTATTTCAGCGGCGAATAATAAACTCAAAAAAAGTACGTTATTACCATGTTCTTACGAAGAGTATCTGGCTGCCTGCAATCAGGAAATGCCTGAAAGATGGTGGAAAGCCCAACGCAAGAATATCATTTAGAGAAGCAAGTTTTCAAATGCGCTTCATTGTAGAAGAATATAATTTAAAATAATAAATTTAGAATTATTAATAATATTTTTCTTTCAAAAAGTAGGTTTTTGAGTATTTTATCGACAAATTATGCACTTTATCGATAAAATATTTTTTTTTATGACATTTTAAGTTTATTTTTGATCTGTGAAATAAATTTTACAATAATATAATTGCTTTTTTGAAAAATAATAAATAGGTTTACGCCCTTTAAATATGAATACATACATAACCCAAATTTATATGAAGAAATTCATTGCATTTACAGTAATTTCGGCGCTGTTGGTTGGCTGTGGCGGGTCTAGCGACAAAGGTGAGCTCGTTGGAGTAAAAGGAAAAAAATGGCATCCGGAGAAACCTTACGGGATGACATTGGTGCCAGGTGGGTCATTTATCATGGGTAAATCAGATGATGATTTGGCCAATGTACAGGATGCGCCTACCAAAACAGTTACAGTGCGTTCTTTTTATATGGACGAAACTGAAATTACCAACAGTGAATACCTGCAGTTTGTAGGATGGGTTAAAGATTCTACAATGAGGGTTCGTCTGGCGATCCTTGCGGATGAAGTTGGCGGCGGCGGAACAGCTGGCGGCGACGGAAAAGGTAAGAAAAATGCTGGAAGTATTGCTGATTTTGCATTCAACGATGCCGATCCTGCAAAAATGACCCCGTATGACAAATACATGTATGAGAATTACTATAGTGTAGGTACAGATGACGACGCCTATGCAGGTAGAAAAATCAACAAAAAAGTAAAATTGATTACAGATACAGCCAAGTATCCTGATGAATACTATACAGAGGTTATGGATAGTATGTACATTCCTGTAGCGGAGTCATACAATGGTTTGAGGACTGTTGATGTAACGAAATTGAAATTCCGTTATTCTTGGATGGACATTCAGGCTGCAGCCAAAGCTAAAAAAGGAAAGAGAAAAGACTTTATTAAAACAGAGCAGGTTCAGGTTTATCCGGATACTACGGTTTGGATCAAGGATTTTGCTTACTCCTACAATGAACCAATGCACAATGATTATTTGTGGCACCAGGCTTACGGAAATTATCCTGTAGTTGGGGTAAATTGGAAACAAGCAAAAGCGTTTTGTGCTTGGAGAACTTTGTATAAAAACTCTTACATCAAAAAGAAAAAAGGAAGGGATTTGATCAACTCTTTCAGGTTGCCTACAGAAGCCGAATGGGAATATTCTGCACGTGGCGGATTGGAATCAGGTGCTTATCCATGGGGTGGTCCTTATACGAAGAATGACAGGGGATGTTTCCTTGCAAACTTCAAACCTAACAGGGGTGATTATGCTGCCGACCAGTCTTTGTATACGGTAGAAGCAAAATCATTCGAGCCAAATGGATACAATTTGTATAATATGGCGGGTAACGTTGCAGAATGGACAGATTCTTCTTATGATCCTGCATCTTACGAATTCGTATCAACGATGAATCCAAACGTTCCGGATCAAAAGAATATGCGTAAAGTAGTGCGTGGCGGTTCATGGAAAGATGTTGCTTATTTCTTGCAAGTTAGTACTCGTGATTTCGAATACGCAGATACCGCAAGAAGTTACATTGGTTTTAGAACTGTACAAGATTATATGGGAACTATCACCACAGGTAACGCACCAAAAAGATAAAAATTAACCAATTTTATATTTGAATTTAACTTAACTAACTAAAAAAATTATTTTATTATGGCATTTTTAAGCAAAAAAGTAATGAATTTCGCTTACGGTATGGGAGCGGCAGTAGTAATCATCGGTGCGCTTTTCAAAATTCAGCACTATCCTGGAGCAGGTCCATTATTGATTATCGGTCTTGTGACTGAAGCATTAATCTTTGGTTTGTCTGCATTCGACCCAGTTGATAATGAATTGGACTGGTCATTGGTTTACCCGGAATTAGCAGGTGGTGACGCTAAAAAGAAAGAAGCTAAAAAAGAAGATCCAAAAGATGCACAAGGTTTGTTGTCACAAAAATTAGACAACCTTTTGAAAGAAGCTAAAATTGACGGAGAATTGATGTCAAGCTTAGGAAACAGCATCAAAAACTTCGAAGGTGCAGCAAAAAACATTGCTCCAACAGTAGACTCTATCGCTTCAACAAGAAAATATGCTGAAGAAATGACTACAGCTGCAGCGCAAATGGAATCATTGAATGGGCTTTACAAAATCCAATTGGAAAGCGCTTCAAGAAACGCACAAATCAACAATGAAGTTGCTGAAAACAATTTAAAATTAAAAGATCAAATGCAGTCTTTAACTTCGAACTTGTCTTCATTGAACAATGTTTACGGAGGTATGCTTTCTGCAATGGGTAACAACAGAGGATAATTTTCTGACTATTTTTAATAATATAACTTAACTAACTAATTAGAAAAAATGGCAGGAGGAAAATTAACCCCTAGACAGAAGATGATCAACCTGATGTACCTGGTTTTCATCGCGATGTTGGCTCTTAATATGTCAAAAGAAGTATTGTCTGCTTTTGGCTTAATGAATGAAAAATTTGAATCAGCGAATAAAGCGTCTATTGATAACAACAGACAATTGTTGGCTTCAATCGATCAAAAGGGATCAGAAAATGCAGGTTTGTTTGGAGAGGCTAAAGCAGCTTCGGATAAAATTGCTACAATTTCTAAAGGTTTTTACGATTTTATCGAAAACCTGAAAAAGGATGCTACCAATGGTGTAGAGATTGACCCTAAAACAGGAAAGCTTCCTTACGAAGCGATGGATAAAGGTCCACATATCGACGAAACTTGGTTTGCAGGAGATAATTATTCGGCTAAAGGGACTTCAATCGTAAACGCAATGAACAAGTATGTTGCTGATATGAAGGCTGCTGCCGGTAGCAATCCTAAATTGGCACCAGTAATCAAAGAAATTGAATCAAAATTCAACACCAAAGATGTAAAAGATGGTGAAGGCGTAACCAAAAGATACTTAAACTATCATTTCGAACACTTTCCAGCAATTGCATCTCTTGCAAAATTAACGGCTTGGCAAAATGACATTCAAAAAGCAGAAGGTGATGCATACAACGCATTGTTAGGAAAAGCGGCTGTTGAAGCTTCTTCTATGAAAAACTATACTGCATTGGTAGTATTGGACAAAAATGCTTACTTCCAAGGAGAAACGGTTACAGGTAAAGTAGTTTTAGGTCGTTATGACGAAAATACAAAACCAACCTCTTTCCAAGGTCCAGGTAAAATTGTAAACGGACAGGCTGTGATCTCGATGACTGCAGGTGCTGTTGGAGAGCAATCAATCAACGGTAACTTTACCTTTATGGAAGACAACAAACCAGTGCCTTTGAAATTTGAAGGAAAGTATGTAGTTGTTCCAAGACCGAACTCAGCGACAATCTCCGCTGATAAAATGAATGTTGTATACCGTGGTGTTGTAAATCCAATTACGATTTCATTCGCTGGTGTATCTGATAACAACGTAAATGCATCCGCTCCAGGAATGAGCAAAGCGGGTAAGCCAGGTAAGTACAATGTGAGCCCAGGTCAAGGTAGTGAATTGGTGATCAACGTAAATGCCAAACTTCCTGACGGAAAATCAGTTGCTGATAAAAAAGTATTCAGAATCAAAAGCATCCCAGCTCCGGCAGGTGCTATCGGTGGTGAAGTGGGCAGCGTAAAAGGTGCTAAATCACGTCTTGAAGTATCTCAGGTTTCTGCTAAAATGTTGGACTTTGATTTCGAAGTAAAATTGAACGTAACAGGATTCAGCTTTAAAGTTCCTGGACAAGCTACTGTAATCGTTAGCGGGGACAGGGTAAATGCACAATGTAAAGCAGCGCTTGCAAGAGCGGGTAGAGGTGATCAGATCATTATCTCTGATATCAAAACCAAATTGGAAGGTTCTTCAATCTTATTGTCAAGAACAGCTTCAGTTATTTACGAAATACAATAATAATTTAAGTTAGACCGTTAACCTACTTAAACAACTTAGAATTATACAAAGATGAAGTATAGAAATTTTTTAATCGTTATCGCATTTGCCATCGGAAGTTCTGCTTCTTTCGCGCAATCCAATTTGCTCAACGCAAAAACGCCGGAAGAAATCGGAAAGAAAACGGCAGCCCAGCTAATTTCTGACAATGATAAACCATTACCTTATGGTTATGTTCATGACAGGGATGTATTGATGGGGAAAACCACTTGGGAGATTGTCGATTTGGATGAAAGAATCAACTTCCCTTTGTATTATCCTATTGACACGGCAAATATCGGAAGGGACAGAAGATCTTTATTCGATGTGTTGCTCAAAGGAATCAAAACGGGCAGGATCACAGAGGTGTATTCGGATAGTTATTTCAATACGAAAAAAACGTTCAAAGACATGACATCGTCTTTCACTTACGTAGATACTACGGATGCCGGTAAAGAAGAAATCAATGCCAATTATGATGCTTATTTTCCAAAAGCGAGACCAGCGTCTGTAAAAAAGAACAAAAAAGGACAGGTGATTTCATCTACTCCAGCTGAAACTCCGATTGGAAAAACTTTGGATCCGCAATACATCAACAAAAAAGAATTGACTGCCCAGGATATCTCAGATTATAAAATCAAAGGATACTGGTATTTTGACAAACGTCAGAGTGAATTGAAGTACAGGCTTTTGGGAATTTGCCCAATTGCGCCTGAAGCAAGGGAAATCGGTGCTGAAAATCCCGATTATATCGAATTGTTCTGGGTATATTTCCCATCAATCCGTGAAATCCTGCATGAGAACAATGCGTTTAACGACAGAAACTCAGCCATGCCCATTTCATTTGATCACTTGTTGAATGCAAGAAGGTTCAATGGTACGGTCTACAAAGAAGAAAACGTGTACGGAGATAGAGAAATCGCCGATTACATGAAAGAAAATGCACAAATGCAACTTTTGGAATCAGAAAGGGTTAAAGATAAAATCCGTGATTTCGAACAAGACATGTGGAATTATTAAATTTCTTTTTTAAACATATTAAAAACTCCTGTCTTTGGCGGGAGTTTTTTATTTTTGCACCATGATTGACTATATTATTGTTGGCTCCGGACTTGCCGGTATCGCATTCGCTGAAACCGCTTTGAACAACGGAAAAACGATTCTGGTTTTTGACAACCATTCGCAGAATTCTTCGACCATTGCCGGAGGTTTGTACAATCCGGTCATTTTAAAGCGTTTTAGCAAACTCCAGCAGGCGCAGGAGCAACTATCGGTTTTGCAGGATTTCTACAATACAATCGAATCAAAACTAAATTCAAAATTCAATTTCAAATTGCCGGTCTTAAGAAAGTTCTTTTCGGTCGAAGAACAAAACAATTGGTTTGCTGCTTCAGATAAACCTGGTTTATCATCTTTTCTTTCCACAAAATTGATTACTACAAAATATTCCGGGATTGATTCTCCTTTCGGATATGGCGAGGTTTTGCAAACAGGTTATGTGGAAACAGCGCAGTTGCTTCAACGCTATCAAAAATATTTGGAAGATTGCAATCAGCTCATCGAAGAAGCATTCGACTACGATTCGTTAGAATTAAATTCTGATTTTATCCGATACAAAAATATTCAAGCGAAACACATCATATTTGCCGAAGGTTTTGGATTGCACGCCAATCCTTATTTTAACCATCTTCCGCTTGACGGAACAAAAGGCGAATTGTTCATCATTAAAGCACCAAATTTAAATCTCGATGTTATTATGAATACTAACGTGTTCATTCTGCCGCTCGGAAATGACCTGTTTAAAGTTGGCGCAACGTATAATTGGGAAGACAAAACCAACCAAACCACCGAAGCAGGAAAAGCCGAACTCATCGAAAAAATCTCAGATATCCTCAATTGTGATTTTGAAATCATCGAACATCTGGCTGGCGTTCGGCCAACAGTTAAAGACCGACGTCCATTGCTGGGAACACATTCCGATCATCCAAAAATGCATATTTTCAACGGACTAGGAACGCGTGGCGTCATGCTTGGCCCATTCATGGCAAAGATATTATTCGATCATATTGAATTTGGAACGCCAATCGACCGTGAAAACGACATCAAAAGATTTGATAAAAAGAGGTAATTATTTTGCAGCTTTTTTTTCGTAAGAAACAAACATATTGATGTAAATGTTTCTCGAAAGCCTCAACACGAAAGGCATCAGAACAATCAGGCTGGCGAAAATTGCAATAAACGAACCTTTCATTCCCAAGTCAAAAACTGCAAAGGAAACAATAAACGCTGCAATCCCGATCGCGACATTCAATCCGTAACTGACATACATCGCACCGTAAAAAAACGACGGCTCGATCATGTATTTTAATCCGCAATGGCTGCAATGGTCGTGCATTTTTAAAACTTTCGACAAATGCAACGGATTTTGGTCAATATACATGCTCTCATTCTGGCATTTAGGACAAGTTCCTGTTAAAATGCTATATAGTTTGGATCCTTTTTTTAACATTTGCAAAAAATTTAAAACTGACGAATTTCAGTCTGTCGCAAATTTACAAATACAATCACAGATACTCTTAAAATAGATGCTTAATATCCATAATTTATCGGTTTCGTTCGGCGGAACTTTTTTGTTCGAAGAAGTCACTTTCCGTCTTGGAGCTGGCGACCGTGTGGGCCTTGTCGGAAAAAACGGTGCTGGGAAATCCACTATGCTTAAAATCCTTGCAAAAGATTTCGCCCCGGATTCCGGAAGCATTGCTGCTGAAAAGGAAATCCGCATCGGTTTCCTGCGCCAGGATATCGATTTTGAACAGGGTAGAACCGTGCTCGAAGAAGCGTATCAGGCGTTTACCGATATCAAAGAGGTTGAAAAAAAGCTCGAGGAAATCAACCACCAATTGGTTACGCGAACCGATTATGAAAGCGAAGATTACAGCAAAATTATAGAAGACCTTTCTGATTATACACACCGATTTGAATTGCTTGGCGGTTACAATTATGTTGGCGATACCGAAAAAATCCTTCTCGGACTCGGATTCAAACGCGACGTGTTCAACAACCAAACCGAAACTTTTTCCGGAGGCTGGCGCATGCGTATCGAACTGGCAAAATTGCTTTTGCAAGCCAATGATGTGCTGCTTTTAGATGAGCCAACAAATCACCTCGATATCGAATCGATCATCTGGCTTGAAAACTTTCTCAGAAATTATCCTGGAGTGGTCGTCATCGTTTCGCACGATAAAATGTTTCTGGATAATGTAACAAACCGTACGATCGAAATTTCTCTTGGAAAAGCCTACGATTTCAACAAACCGTATTCCCAATATCTGGAATTGCGTCACGAAATCCGCGAAAAGCAACTTGCCACACAAAAAAACCAGCAGAAGAAAATCGAGGAAACTGAAAAGCTCATCGAAAAATTCCGAGCCAAAGCGTCAAAGGCTTCAATGGCACAATCGCTGATCAAAAAACTGGACAAAGTGGAACGCATTGAAGTGGATGAAGACGACAATTCAGTCATGAATATTTCGTTTCCGGTTTCAAAAGTTCCAGGCCGCGTCGTAGTCGAAGCCGATCACGTCACCAAAAGCTACGGTGATAAGACCATCTTAAAAGACATTTCACTTTTGGTCGAACGCGGAAGCAAGATCGCTTTCGTTGGGCAAAACGGCCAGGGAAAATCAACGTTCATTAAAGCCATCGTCAACGAATTCGAATATCAGGGAAACATCAAACTCGGGCACAACGTCCAAATTGGGTATTTTGCCCAAAACCAAGCCGAATATCTCGACGGAGAAATCACTTTGCTGCGTACGATGGAAGATGCCGCAACCGATACGAACCGCTCTAAAGTACGCGACATGTTGGGTTCGTTCCTTTTCAGGGGTGACGATGTCGAGAAAAAGGTAAAAGTCCTTTCCGGAGGTGAAAGAAACCGTCTGGCGCTTTGTAAATTGCTTCTACAACCCATCAATGTTTTAGTTATGGATGAGCCGACGAATCACCTGGACATCAAATCTAAAAACGTACTCAAAGCAGCGCTCCAGAAATACGAAGGAACGTTGCTGCTCGTTTCTCACGACAGGGATTTCCTCCAGGGCATGTCGAATCTCGTTTACGAATTCAAAGACCAGAAAATCAAAGAATATCTCGGCGATATCAACTATTTCTTAGAACAGCGCAACCTTGAAAACATGCGCGAAGTAGAAAAGAAAGACGCGATTAAAAAGGAAACACCAAAAGAAAATACCAGCAAATTGTCTTACGAAGATCAAAAGAAAGGCAAAGCGCTTCAAAATAAATTGAGCAAAGTCGAAAGTCAGATCAAGCAACTCGAACGCGACATCCAGAACGATGATAAGATGCTGGCTTCGAATTATGACAAGCACATCGAAGATGCGAATTTCTTCAAAGCCTACAACAAGAAAAAGGAAGAATTGGATCAGTTGCTGCTGGAATGGGAACTCGTTCAGGAAGAAATTGATAACGCGGTTTAGTCGAAAGGCGAATGTTAAAGGTTGAACGATTAGGAGCCGGGAACCTGCTATCCGCTGCAATCTTTTTTCGGTGAAAAACCTCAAAAAGGATTTGCGCTGCTATCAGGGCTAGGGCATTTACCTGTCAAACGGCATTAAGTCAAGAAATTAATCCAATCCTTTTCGAATGTGCAATCGCTTCGTTGCTATCCGTAAAATAGCAGGTTTCCACATTCATATCTTCCATGTTTTTTAAAGCAGCGACCGCTTTTTCTTTTTTGTGATGTCCGGTTTGTCTGATGTAAACGGCTTTTACATTGACCGGGAAAATCTTGCAAATGTTTTCATACAAAAACGGATCGTGTTGCGAATCGTCGCCAAGTAAAGTGTATTTCAAATTTGGATAAAATTCCAGAATGTGCTTGATCTTTTCAAATTTGTGGTTGTGGTCGCCGCGCCCGGTGATGAACAAATCGATCAGGCTGGTTTTGATGTCTTTCAACAATAAAACCGCCCTGGGCAAATCGTGCAGCTTCGTAAAATCAACAATAAACCGATACAAATTCCATTCGCTGCTCGACACGTAAAAAAAAGCATTTTGCTCTTCCTTATTGTTGCGTCCTGCCGTACTTAAAGCCTGGTAATGTGGAACGACGCCCTCAAATACCTTTCTCGAATTCACATTCCGAAACAACAAAATGAATATTTTCTTAAACGGATTTCGCGTATGCGACACCAGGAACGTGTCGTCAATATCTGAAATGAAACCTAAATTTCCTTCATGCGGACGAATGAAACTGCCTTTTTCAGTAATTTCTTCACTGTCGTGGAAAATACTCACATAATAATCCATCCAGCCATAACCGGTTTCCTTATCCAATGGAAGGCAGAATTTAAAATAACCGTCGTCTAAAGTTTTGGTGTGGATTTTTCCCCCATTCAAATCCAGATACACATCGGCATTTTTCTGGGTTTTGATCCGAAACATCCGAATGACCGAACGCGCATTCCGGAATCGGGTTTTCTGAAAATCGTATTCCTCTTTTGTCGTCGGGCGAAAAACATGGCCCATGACGATTAATTCTCCTTCGTTGGCATAACCGCGGTACAATTTTAAAATAGGCTTCATGAAATTTTTATGCTTTTAATAGGAATTTGTCAGATGTAATTTACCTAAATTTAACCAATAAAAGAAGCTAAAAAGTGAAAAAGACGGTAATTATGGTTGTGAATCCCATTTCGGGAGATGTCGATAAAGTGGCTTATACCGAAGCGGCACAGGCTTTCGCCGAAAAAGAAAACCTCGAATTCATCGTATATGAAACCACCGGAAATGGCGACGTTCCAAAAATAAAAGTGTTGTATGAACAACACAAACCCGAAAGAATTCTGGTTGCCGGCGGTGACGGAACGATTAAAGAAGTCGCCGAAGCATTAGAACACCACGATGTTATTATCGGGATTTTACCTGCAGGATCGGCAAACGGTTTGTCGGTCGATCTGAATTTACCAGATCCACTGGAAGAGAATTTGAAGATCGCTTTCCACAACAATTACATGGAAATGGACATGATTTGCATCAACGGCAAAAAAAGCCTGCATTTAAGCGATCTCGGACTCAATGCACAACTCGTCAAAAACTACGAAAACAGCTCTACGCGAGGCATGATCGGCTATGCTTTACAGGCGATTACGACGTTGTCCGAACAGGAAGAACCATTCAGCGCAACAATTACGGCCAACAACCAAACCACCGAATGTGTCGCACGCATGATCGTCATCGCAAATTCCCAGAAATACGGAACTGGCGTAACGATCAATCCAACGGGCGTCATGAACGACGGGAAATTCGAAATCGTTATCCTTAAAAATCTTGATTTGTTGGTTTTTGGGAAAATAATTACAGGAAACATGCCCGTTGACACAGATGATGTCGAAATTATCTCCACTGATAAAGCAAAAATTTCACTAGACAATCCCGTCAGTTTTCAGATTGACGGCGAGTACATCGGACAGGAAAAGGAACTCGATATTTACATTTTACCGAGGCAGATGAAAGTGGCGATTCCTTAATTTTTAAACGGATTTCGCTCGTTCCAGATCGTTTCAGGTTCGAAATAGCTGAAAAAACGCGCCATGAAAAAGTTTAAAACCGGATTGCTGTGCTTGATAAATCCGAACATTTCTACAGGCTTTGCGCCAACAGAACTCTTGATTTCCAGTGCCGTCCGGGCAAAAATAATCCGCGAATATCCTTTATTGACTGAATAAGCGATCATGTCGTAAAGCATGTTCAGGTACAGCATTTTCTCGCGTTGGCAGTTTTCGTCGTAACCTAAAAAATACGTATCGATGTCGCAACCGTTTTTGATCAGCGTGTTGAATCCGATTAATTTATCTTCTTCAAAATATCCGTAAAATAAAAATTTGTCTCCTAGCAATTTTTTGAATTCGGCAAAATGATTTTCGGGAAGGTAGAAAGTATTGAACGCTGCATTTTGGGAAACGGTCCTATACAACTGATTGATCACCGGATTGTAATATTTGATTTCCTCCAAAGACAATTTTCTTTTCGCAATTCCGTCAGCTTTTTTCCGGGCGCGTTTGTATTGGTCGCGGTATTTTTTCTGCAGATCTTCGATGTAGTTATCGAAGGAGAACCAGCTTTTCCGGATGTCGAAAACCATATTCGGCTGGGTAGAAAATTTGTAAAAAGTGTCGAATTCGACAGATTTGAATTTCGAAATTTGTTCCGATGTAAAATCTTTCCAAACCATCAAATGCACTTTCGAGCATTTTGTGTTGACGGCTTTTTTAATTTCCGCTGCAGCGTTGTGCAGCAAATGCAAAACTTCGGATTCAGAAATTGCATCTGAAAAAGCAAAAGCGTTCTGCCCGGTAAGCATATTATTTCCGATAAAAAGTACGTTCGAGCTGAAATTCTTAAAAACCAAATTCCGGATCTTCGTTTTCAAACATTGGTCGCGATCGCCAAAAGATTCGACCGTTTTTAGATTGATGAACTGTGAAAGGGCAACTCCGCAAAGTTTTTCATCGGCAAACAAACCAATAAAAAAACACTTCATATTCTCGGGAGCCGATTTTTCAAGCAATTCGAGATAAGCGCGTTGCAGGAAAACCGTATTGGAAATCGAATCCCAATCGGCCGGAAGCTGTGAGGCCAAATCATAAATTTGATGGGAAAGGGAAGTGTTCAAACGATTTCGAAAGTTGAAAATAGCATTCAAATATACGGCAACTTCGCACTTTAGTTTCATTTGCCAAATAAAAAAAACCGCTTCGATGAAAAAGCGGTTCCTTATATATGTCAGATTATTTCCAGGCGCAGATAATTCCGCCCATGATCATGCAGGTGATGACCCAATATCCGCCAACGGTCAGGACATATTTCCAGCTTCTTCTTTCGTAAAGCGACGAAACGCCTACCACTGGAAGCGCGAAAAACAATCCAGAGATGAATCCGTGCAGCATGCCGTGCTTGAACGTGCGGTATGCATTTCCGTATTCCTGCATGAATGCGAAATAAGATGGCTTTGCCAATGCCGGATCGCCGCCGATCATTCCGAGTGCGCCAAATTGGTGGATCGTTAAGAATTGTAGTACCATTGCGATTAAAAACCCATAAACGAAAGTCATTCCGAAAAGCATGAAATTCGTGCCTTTCATTTTTTCTTGAGTCATTCCTGATTCGCGCATCCAGATCGAGCCGAATACTTTAGGGTTGTACCAAATTGCTCCGATCACTAATGACGAAATTGCCGCTACGAATAGCGCTAAAAAGTTTGGTTGCATAATTCAAGTTTTTGTTGGTTTGTAGGTCAAATGTAACGTTTTTAGAAAATTAACATAAAAAAATGAGGAGATATTCAATTTGTTGGGATAAATAAAAAAGCTTAAAATACCGTAACTGTAAGATTTAAATTACATAAAATTACAAAATTATGCGTTTCATCGATTTTATTTGCACATTATCGATAAAAGTATGTATGTTTACACCGTAGAATTAAAACCAAGTAATTATGAAAAATATAGCTACCCTTTTTATGTTTATGATTGCCACATCTTCCTTAATGGCTGGAGTGAATGCTTCTGAAAAGCAAGCGCTTGTAAAGCTTTACAAATCGACCAATGGTTCGCAATGGACCAATAAATGGGATTTGAAAAAACCGGTATCCACTTGGTACGGCATCAGAATTCAAAATGATAAAGTTGTTGCTATTGATCTGTCAAACAACAATCTAACTGGTGAATTGCCGAAAGAAATCGGCAACCTGACAAACTTGCAACAATTGACTTTGTTCAAGAATTCAATCTCAGGAACAATTCCTGCAACGATTGGAAACATGACTTCTTTGAAATCTTTAAACCTTGCTTTCAATAAATTGTCAGGACAAATTCCTGCAACAATCGGAAAAGCAACTGCTTTGGAATCTGTGGAAATGTACATGAATGCCTTGAGCGGCGATATTCCTTCTGAGATTGGAACTTTGAAAAACCTTAAAACGTTGTCATTGTTCAATAACGAATTGACAGGAAGCATTCCATCAACAGTTTATACGCTGACTTCATTGAAAGTATTGTTGTTAAGCAGCAACAAACTGTCGGGAAATTTAAGCCGCGAAGTAGCAAATTTATCGTCTCTTGAAAATTTAAGTTTGTTCGAAAACAACATGAACGGGCAAGTGCCGTTTGACCTTGAAAAATTGAACCACCTGAAAGAAATGAATATTTCTTACAACCAGTTCAGCGGTTTGGTTTCAAGAAACCTTGCGCAATTAGATACCTTGAACATGACAATGATCAATGATAAAGGTGTGGCTGTAGTGCTGCCGGTTAAAGACAAAAACTCTGCTTTAGCCAACGAAGAATAATTTTTTCATAATAAATTAAATACGTTTTGAAACCTTGCTTTTCCCCGAGAGCAAGGTTTTTTTATTGGCTTAAAGCTGATAGGATTTCATTCTTTAACAATCCGCTGCCGCCGCCATAATGCTGTACAATCCGGATGTTTGGATTGCTATTTTTGAAAAAAGCTGTCAGCGAATCTTCCGTTTCTTTGTCGAGTCCGCAGCCTAAAAGCACAATGTAAAAATCGTATTTTGAAAATAATTCAGTGGCTTCCTGTTCGTCTTGGGCGCCAATTCCAAACCAGTTTTCATCTGAATTGATCAACCGCACAACAGTCTGAAGGATTTCGCGATGTTTCCCGATGTATAAAATCTTTGTCATAAATCTTTAAAATAATAAAAACCCCAAAGAAAAATTTCCCTGAGGTTTTAGTTTGAATTTGAATCAGATTATTGTTTGATGAATTGCAGTTCAATCCCCAAACGCACTTCATCGCTCACCAAAACGCCGCCAGTTTCAAGCGCCGAGTTCCAGTTTAATCCCCAGTCTTTCCTGTTGATCTTTCCGCTTAAAGCAAATCCTGCTTTGGTATTTCCCCACGGATCTTTCATTTGCCCGCTGTACTCGACGGCTAATTTTACCGGTTTTGTAACGCCGTGTAAAGTCAGATCGCCTGTTAATTCGAAATCGCCTTCGTCTTCTTTTGTAAATGAAGTCGCTTCAAAACTGATCTTTGGAAACTGCGCGGCATCGAAAAAATCAGCGCTCAATAAATGTGCGTCGCGATCTGCATTTCCGGTTGAAACCGAATCAATATCGCCGCTGAAGTGAATTTTCGCACCTGCAAAATCATCGCCTTCTGTTTCAATCGAAGCGTCAAATTTTTGGAATTTCCCTGAAACATTGGTAAACATCATGTGTTTTACTTTAAATCCGATTTCTGAATGTGTTGGGTCGATGACCCATTTTGTTGTTGACATGGTCTAATTATTTATTGTTATTGATTTATTTTAAGCGTATTAATTTTTGAATTTGGATTACATCGCCATCGGAACTTCCATCAGCAAAATTTCTGCATCAGCCGAATTCGCAGTAATTTCAATGGAATTCGTGTCCCAGATTCCAAGTCCGTCGCGTTCGTTTAAAGCAATGTTTCCAATCGTAAAGTCGCCTTTAAGAACGAATGCATAAATTCCGTTTCCTGACTTTTTTAATTGATATTCCGATTGAAATCCGTTGTCAAACGTTCCTAAATGAAACCAGGCATCCTGATGGATCCAGACTCCGGCATCATCGGCATTCGGAGATAAAATCTGTTGCAGTTTATTGTGTCGGTCATTCGTATTCAACGTAATCTGATCGTAGCGCGGCGTCACATTTTTTTTGTTCGGATACACCCAAATCTGTAAAAACTTGGTCAGCCTGTCGGAATTTTTATTGTATTCGCTGTGAAAAATCCCCGTTCCGGCACTCATCGCCTGAATGTCGCCTTTTTTGATCACGGTCGTATTTCCCATGCTATCTTTGTGCTCGAGATCGCCTTCAAGCGGAATCGAAATGATTTCCATATTGTCATGCGGATGCGTTCCAAAGCCCATTCCGGCATCGACGCGGTCGTCATTCAACACACGCAACACGCCAAAATGCATGCGGTCCGGATTGTGGTAATTCGCAAAGCTAAAAGTATGATGCGAATCGAGCCAACCGTGATTGGCATGGCCGCGGGTATTTGATTTGTGCAACACCGTATTTTCCATGATCTTGGAATCGGTGTTGGGCAAATGGTTGTAACCGATGGGTTCTGGAGCAACAATCTCGTCAATGTCGTTTTTCATCACGTCGCCCAAAGCGGCAGAAGTAACAAACATTCCGGTGCCCATTAATCCTTTTTTTATAAATTCTTTTCTGTCCATGATCGTTGTAGTTTGATAGGACAAATTTCGGGCGTTGGAAATTGACTGGCATTGAACTGGGACAAGAAAAATTTAGGCAGAAGTAAAAAGGCAAAAGGCATAAGTGCCAAAAAAGCGGCTACTGATGCGCGATTTTCTTCCTGATCTTCGAAAGAAATTCCGCCGAGATGCCAAGGTAAGAAGCGATGTAATGCTGGGCGACGCGCTGCGGAATCGTTGGATAATGCTCTAAAAATTCCTGGTATTTTTCGGTTGCGGTTTTCGCAATGGTATTGAAAAGCCGGTTTTGAGTCACCGACAAATTGCGCTGCATCAAAATCCGGAAGGCGCGTTCAAATCGCGGCGCTTTTAAAAATAAAGTTTCTTTGGTTTCTGGAGAAAAAACCAGCAATTCACATTCTTCAAGGGTTTCGATAAAAACTTGGCTCGGTTTGTCTTCATAAATGCTGAACGAAATATCGCTGATCCAGGCGTTTTCAATCGCAAATTGCAGTATAACTTCAAAACCGTTTGCATCAATGTAATATTTGCGCAGGCAGCCTTTGACCACAAATGCTTCGAAATTGCACATTTCGCCTTCGTGCAGTAAGATTGTTTTTTTCGAAACGCTTTTAAATTCAAGCAACGAGTCGAAAATCTCGAATTCTTCGTCGGTAAAAGTCACATAGCGCGAAATGCCGGAGTTGATCTGTTCGTACAAAATGAAAGTTTTATGGATAAAGGTATAGAAAAATCTTAATCGGAGTTCATAATTCGGATGCGAACAATTGCGTATCTTTGCTGGACATAAATTTGTTTGCCATGTTGTTCGAAAAGTACCCCGATAATCCGTTTCAGGTCCAGATTTCTTTTCACAAACTGATAGAAAATCTGGAGGAAATCGCACTTTCAAATGTAGATTACAGGGCAAATTACGCGAAAGCGTTACTCAAAGAAGTGGAAGCCGTTCCCGAATTCAGAACCGGAATTACCGATCTGACGATGATCGATACCCACAAAGAACTCATCCGTTACCTGATGGCCGATTTGTTCCCGACCGCTTTGACGAGGAATGAAATCAAAGCCGTTACGATTCCGTTTCACAACATTACGTTCAACTATTCCGAACGTTTCCAGCACATTCTGAACAATGCCGGAATGGAATTCGACATGACGATCCGTGATTTTGACCACGACCAGTTTTACATCATGAGCTGTTGCATGATCTTAAACGGCTATTACGGTTACAAGCTTGATTTCAGCAAGCCTTTTTTTTACGATATTCCCGATGAAGATGGCGTCATGCGCTATTACCGGATTTTATACAACGCCGATTTCATTGAAATTTTTCCGACCGAAAAAGCCCTGCAACTCACTTCAGAAGAAGTCGAAATGCTGATCGATAATTTCCACGACATCGAACTCTGGAAATCCAAGTTCCCCGAACACAGCTGGATCATGCGCGGTTTCGGCATTATGACTTTGTATGATGCAACGACCGAAAGCGCGGTGTCAAACCTCAAAACAAAATTGCTGACCAAACCTGAAAATGATTTTTCAATGCTCGAGAGTTTCGAAAGTATTTTCAGGTCGATTTTTCATATTTCCGATTTGCGGATTGGATTTACGGCGCTGAACATGACGGAAAATAAATTCGTTATTTCAGCATTCGATAAAAAAATCAACAGTTTTATTTTAGGAAATACAACCGAATGCGATTGTTCGGATTTAACCTGCAACGACTATTTTAAGGAACTGATTGATACTAAGAAATATTTTACGGTTTCCGACGTCAAAAAATTCGCATTGGAAAGCGGTGAAGCGGATTTTGCCGAACATTTGCTCGAACAAAACATCCGCAGCGCCATTTTTGCGCCAGTCATTAAAAATGAAAAACTCCTCGGGATTGTTGAAGTCGTTTCGTCCAGAAATAAAGAACTCAACAGCATCAATGCAAATAAAATGGACATTGTGATGCCGTATTTAACCGATACGATCGACCGTTATTATTCGGAAGTGCAAAATAAGGTCGACGCTTTGATCCAGAATGAATACACGACAATCCACCCGAGCGTGTACTGGAAATTCCGTGAAGAAGCATTGGCGCATATTGGCGATACCAAAGATACGGTGTTGCATGAAATTGTATTTTCAGAAGTGTTTCCGTTGTACGGCCAAATCGATATCAAAGGTTCGTCTGACATGCGGAATACGACGACGAAACAAGATATTATCATTCAGGTGAATTTGCTTTCGACCATTTTCGAAGCCATCCTGAAGGAAAAAAAACTGCCGTTGTTCGAGCAGAAAGTGTTTGAATTGAAAGATTTCGCAGCGAATATCGATACGCAACTCAACGCCGACACCGAACAATTGGTTTTGGATTACATTAAAGCCGAAGTCAATCCAATACTCAAACAATACAAATCTGAAAATGAAACGACGAATGAATTGATCGCTTCGTATTTTTCAAAACTCGACCCAACGTCAGGCACGATCTACGATTCCCGTAGAAAATTTGATAAGACACTTTCGATCATCAATAAAAAAATGGCGGCAATTCTTGATAAAAAACAAGCCGAGGCGCAGTCATTTTACCCGCATTATTACGAACGCTTCAAAACCGATGGTGTCGAGCACAATTTATACATCGGGAATTCGATCACAAACCAGCCTGAATTTGACAAATTGTATTTGTATAACTTGAGATTGTGGCAACTTCAGGTGATGTGCGACATGGAAAACCAATACCACGCGCTCAAAGATACTTTGCCTTATCAGATGGAAGTCACGTCATTGCTTTTGGTGTTCAACAACCCGATAACCATCCGTTTTCGTATGGATGAAAAGCGTTTCGATGTCGATGGTTCGTACAACGCCAGATATGAAGTCGTTAAAAAACGCATTGACAAAGCACACATCAAAGGCACAGATGAAAGAATTACGCAAAAAGACACGATCACGATCGTCTACTCGCAACACGCGGAAGAACTCGAATACCGACGCTACATTAGGTTTTTACAGCACAAAGGCCTGCTTGGGCCAAACATAGAAAACTTCGATATCGAAGATTTACAAGGTGTTTCCGGACTAAAAGGATTGCGCGTTTCGGTGCTATTCAGCAAACCCGAAAATGCGAAAGTCTATACGTATCAGGAATTACTCGACGAAATCAGGAATTAAGCCCGGATCGAATAAAAAGCATAAGCAAATGCTGCAACTGAAATGATAATCTCACACATGAAAATGTTGTAAGTAATTCTCAGCAGCGTGTATTTTCGGTGCAAAACCAATCCCAGATAATACAAATCCTTCACCATCGAACCATAAAGGTAATCCTTGTCTTTCATCATTTCGTTCATCGCCCATTGGTACTCTTCGACAGGCATTTTATAGAAATTCCCAAAAAACAGCAAGTTCACTTTCTGGTCAACAATCTGTTTTCTGGTGAATGAACCTCCGGTTACTTTTGGTTTGGTCGAAAGGATCGCAAAAATAATCGAAACGACACTGAATAAGATCAAAATAAATGTTGGAATGACCAAATGCGCATTCCGCGGACTGTCGAGTTTCGGGATCAGGGTAGACAGTGAAATCGAAATGATGATGGCGTTTACCGAAAGTAAAATATTGGCTTTGCTGTCAGCGATCTGGCTTAATTTGGTATGGTTGTTCAACGTCACGCGGAACATTGTTTCAATGCCGCGTTCGGGTTTTTCTTCTTTATCTGACTTGTCTGATTTTTTCTTTTTCTTTGATGCTTTTTCTTCGGCTGCAGCCAATAAATGGATCTGTTCCTGAACCGAAGCGATGTTGTCATCTTTTTGCTTTTGCCATTTCTTCTTCGCATGATCAGTGAAATAACGGTGGCAGCGCGTGAGCATGTCGCGGTTTTCAATATTCCATTCGAGGTCGGTGAGCTTGCGGTTCAGCGTCACTTCCCATTCGTCGCGCAACAATTCACTGATCGCAAGGTAATTTTTATCCGAAAAATGGCTGCAATCTGCATCGCGAATGATCGATTCGAGCGTGTTTTGCGGTTCGTGGTTGAATTCCGTAGCCCGGATCAGGCTTTCTGCCAATGGTAAAATGGCCGCATCAACATCCTGGTCTTTTAAAAATTCATTCAGGTAAACGATGCTTTTTTCTTCATGCGCCTGAACACCGTCGACATAGCCTGTGTCGTGAAACCAGGCAGCAAGAAGCAGTGCCGTTTCTTCAATTTTAGTCAGTTTTTCAGATTCGATGAGCTTTTCGGTCGCATTGACCACACGCGAAGTATGGTTAAAATTATGATAAGTATATGAAGGAGATAGTCTATCTTTGAATAGCGCAAAAACAAAATCCTCGGCTTTTTGAATGATATTCATGGTCGAATTTATATTATAGGCAATTTATGAATTTATTTTCTGATATGACTTCCAAAAGAAATATTACTCTTGTGAAATTTCTTTTCCTCATTTTTTTATTTTATTCGTGTGCAACCAAGCATGCTCAGTTTGGCAGTAAAAAGCCTCAGGTGATCAAAGACAATTTTGATGATCGCGACAAAATCTCCCATTCGTTTTTCCTGATTGGCGACGCCGGAAACTCCGATAAAGAGCCTTCACAAAAACTTTTAAATATATTTGAAGACCGTTTGGAAAAAGCGGATTCCGCGAGTACATTGATTTTTCTCGGAGACAATATCTATCCGCACGGACTTCCAAAAAAAGACGATCCGGAACGTAAAATGGCTGAGGAAAAATTGACCAACCAACTCAAATTGGCCAAAAATTTCAAAGGCAAAACACTTTTCATTCCTGGAAACCACGATTGGTACAGCGGTGTGGAAGGCTTAAGCGCGCAGGAAAAATTCGTTAACGATTACCTCGGAAAAAAGAAAGCTTTCCTGCCAAAAAAAGGCTGTGGCATCGATCATGTCGATATCAATAAAGATGTGGCGCTCATCATCATTGACAGCGAATGGTATCTCGAACGTTGGGACAACCATCCAACGATCAATGAAGATTGCGACATCAAGACGCGCGAGCAGTTTTTTGACGAACTCGAATCTGAAATCAATAAAAACCAAAAGAAAACCACCATCATTGCTATGCACCATCCGCTAATGTCAAACGGTACGCACGGCGGACAGTTTTCGTTGGAAAAGCAATTGTTTCCGTTGGAATCTAAAATTCCGCTTCCTGTTATCGGAACGCTGATTAATGTGCTTCGAAAAACGTCCGGAATCAGTCCGCAGGACTTGCAGAATAAAAAATACAATGCGTTTTTGAAACGCGTCAAAACCTTGATCCAGGATAAAAATAACGTCGTCGTTGTTTCCGGACACGACCACAATCTGCAATACATCGACCATGAAGATGTCAAACAAATCATCAGCGGATCTGGTTCTAAAACCGAAGCCGCAAGAGCGATTCACTACAATGATTTTTCGGCGGGAAAAAATGGTTATGCGGTACTCGATGTGTTGAAAAGCGGCGCCTCCAAAGTGTCTTTTTTCGGACTTGATGAAGATGGAAAAGAAAAATTATTATTCAAAGCGCAACCTTTAAATGCACGCCCAAAACCAAATCCGCGGGAATTTCCGGGCAATTTTGCAGCTACAAAAGATACATCGATTTATACGACGAAAATGACAACCAAAGGCGGTGCATACCGTTTTCTCTGGGGAAAACATTTTAGGAAATATTACAGCATGCCGATTAGGGCAAGAGCAGTAAGCCTCGACACGCTTTATGGCGGCTTAAAGCCAACGATTTCCGGTGGCGGGCATCAATCGAGGTCTTTGCGACTTGAAGATAAAAGCGGCCGGGAATTCGTGATGCGTTCCTTGCACAAAAGTGCGACACGATTTTTGCAGTCGGTGGCTTTTAAAGACCAGGCTGTCGAGAAGGATTTCAGGGATACGTATACTGAAAATTTCATCCTTGATTTTTACACGACCTCACATCCTTACACGCCATTTGTCGTTGGCAGATTGGCAGATAATCTGGGCATCAGCCATACGAATCCGGTGTTGTATTACATCCCGAAACAAAAATCACTGGCGTTGTTCAACGAAGAATACGGCAACGAATTGTACATGGTTGAAGAACGCCCGACTGATGCGTTTAAAGATTATCCAAGTTTTGGGAGCGCTCCGAAAATCGTTGGCACCGATGATGTCCTCAAAAACATCAACGCCGATGAAAAATACCAGATCGATGAAAAAGCATACATCAAGGCGAGAATGTTCGATGTGCTGATTGGCGATTGGGACAGGCACGACGACCAATGGCGCTGGGGCGAATACAAAGAAAACGGGAAGGTGATTTACCGCCCCATTCCGCGCGACCGCGACCAGGCTTTTACAAAGTACGATGGGAAATTATTGTCCATTTTAATGAACATTCCGGCGCTGCGTCACATGCGGAAATTTAATGAAGACCTTAAAAATGTCAAATGGTTCAACCGCGAAGCCTACAATCTGGATTTGGCTTTTGTGACGCGTGCGAATGAAAAAGACTGGATCGACCAGGCCGATTTTATCATGAAAAACCTTTCGGATGCTGAAATCGACAAAGCATTTGAAAACCTTCCGAAAGAAGTCAAAGACGGCACAATCGACAAGATCAAAGAGCAGCTCAAAATACGAAAAACACATCTCGAGAAATATGCGCGCCAGTATTATAAAGTGCTGCAAAAAACGGTGCTTGTTGTTGGAACTGAAAAAAATGACCGTTTCGTCATCACAAGATCGGGTAGAAATACGAAAGTGGAAACCTTTCGCATCAAAAAAGAAGGTCCCGAAAAAATCAGCGAACGGGTTTACGAATGCCCGGAAACAACTGAATTGTGGATTTACGGACTTGGCGGCGAAGATACTTTTGAAGTGTTAGGAAAAGGAACGCGCAAGATCAAAGTGCGCCTGCTTGGCGGACAGGACAAAGATACATATCAGGTTGCCAATGGCGGAAAAGTCAAAATTTACGATTTCAAATCCAAAGAAAATATTTTCGATACGAGCTGGCGCGCACGCAAAAGGCTGTCCGATATTTACGAAATCAACACTTATGATTATGAAAAACCGAAATACAACGTATTTGCAGGTTATCCACTGATTGGTTACAATCCTGATGACGGCGTGAAAATGGGCGCAGTCGTAAATTATACCGTCAATGGCTTCAACCGTTTTCCGTACTCGCAACGCCACAGCATTAAAGGCATGTATTACTTTGCGACTAACGGATTTGAATTGTCTTACAAAGGCATTTTTCAGCACGTTTTAGGAAAGTGGAATATGGTCCTGGACGCACTTTACACCAGCCCGAATTTCAGCATCAATTATTTCGGCTACGGAAATGAAACCGAGAACAACCAGAAAGATTTGGGACGCGATTACAACCGTGTAAAAATGCGCACCATCCGCGTGACGCCATCGCTGCAATGGATCGGGGAACAAGGCGGATCGTTCACCGTAAAACCTTCATTTGAAAGAATCATGGTCGATAAAACGCCAAACCGCTTCTTGGCATTGCCAGGAAATATCAATCCCGATGTTTTTGATTACAAGAATTTCGCAGATTTAAATGCAGGCTACAGTTTTGAAAATTATGACAATGTTTCAAATCCTACGCTTGGTTTGAGTTTTACGCTTCTGGGCGGTTACAAAGTTAATATCGATGATACGAAACGAAGATTTCCGTATGCCGAAAGCTCGCTTGGGTTCAATTACAAATTATCGCCAAGCGGAAATGTCGTTTTCGCCACTTTGCTTAAAGGGAAAATGCTTTTTGATGATGAATACGAATTTTACCAGGCAGCCACTTTAGGCGGTGATCTTGATCTGCGCGGTTTCAGGAACCAAAGGTTTTTGGGCAAGCAGTCTTTTTATCAAAGTTCAGATATTCGTCTGAATCTCGGAAAACTCCAAAACGGATTTGCGCCTTTGAGCTACGGCGTTTTTGGCGGATTTGATTACGGTCGCGTATGGCTTCAGAACGACACTTCAAACAAATGGCACCAGTCTGTTGGCGGTGGTTTCTGGATCAACGGCGTGAATTTGTTAACCGCACAGGCTTCGTATTTCTATTCTACCGACGGCGGAAGAATTACTGCCGGTTTAGGATTTGCCTTTTAATTTGGTTAAATCCAATTGATACAAATACCCGCCGGTTTTCTTTTTGCGCTCGTCTGTGATGAATAATTTGTCGTTACTGACAAAGCAAACGCCTTCTTTTTGCGTAAAGCTTTCCAGGTCGATTTGCTGTGATTTTCCGCTGAAGAAGTTGTTTCCGGTAAAATCGGTAAAAATCCATACGTAAGTCGAAGTCAAAATCACTACTTTTTTTCCGTCCGGGCTGATGTCGGCGCTGGTCACGGCACAATGGCTGAAGCCGTCACAGGTATCAAAAGTCGAAATCAGTTTTGCCGCGTGGTTTCCTTCCTGATTGGGAACTTGATACAGCGTTGTTCTTCCGTTGAATTTTGAGCTTCTGTTTTTGGTGAAGATATAAAAATTGTTTTGGTAATAAAAGAAGGATTCGGCATCGAAAATATGCTTTGATTTTTTGGGCGGGAATTCGGTTTGCTCCGGATAATAAAAAGTGATTTTTTTCGAAACAGCTGCAGTTTTGTTCTTTAAATCCGAGGCATCGACTTTATAAATCGCTAAATCCTGACGATCGTTGTCGTTATTTCCAAAGTCACCAATGTACAGGTTTCCTTGGTCATCCGAAGTCAGGTCTTCCCAGTCATTATTTTTTGCATTCGTAATGAGTAACGTATTTTTTACAGCGCCGCTTTTATCGAGTGCATACAACTCGGGAGCATTCCCGCTGTCTTCAAGCGTCCAGATCCAATCTGATTTAGAAGTCACTTCAACTGCTGAGGATTCGTCCAGGTCTTTCGGCAACTTAAATACTTCTTCAATTACCTGAGATTTATTGGCACAAGCCAAAGCTAAGATGAGCAAGCCAAACGGCAAATGTGAAATCCGGATCATAAGGTGCAATTTTTGAATCAGATATAAATGTAAGCAACATTCAACAAGTCTTAAAACAGCCTGCAGAATTTTCACAAACTATTGGCAGTTTAGTAACATATCATCGGATTTTTAAAAGGTAAATTTGAGTAAACACAACTTAAATGCCTATTATTATGATACAGCAAATTAGCAACTTACCTTCAAATATGGTTGGTTTTAGATCGTCGGGCGAAGTGACGAAAGACGATTTTGACATCGTTCATACAGAAGTGGAAAAACTTGTTGATGAAACCGGAAAACTCAATTACTTACTATTTCTCGACAATTCCCCCGCGGATTTTACAGCAGGCGCCTGGCTTCAGGATGCACTTCTGGGAATTAGAAATATTACGGAATGGAATAGGGCAGGCATTGTTTCCGATTCTGAAACGGTCATCGGGTTTACAAATGCGTTCAGCAAAGTCATTCCCGGCGAATTCCGCGGATTTCACAAAGACGAGTACCAGCAGGCAGTAGATTGGGTTTCTGAAAAAACAATTTAAAAACTTAAAAAAAAGGATTATGGGAGATTATAAAAACCTTACCGACGAAAAGGCACTCGAAAAATTAAAGTCGCTTGCCGAAGACATTAAAATTTGCATGTTTTGCACCGAACTTACGGAACTGCCAATCGCAACGCGGCCAATGGGCGTTCAGGAAGTAGACGACAAAGGAAATATCTGGTTCATCAGTTCTAGAAAAAGCAACAAAAATTTTGAGATCAAAGAAGACGATCGCGTGCAGCTGATTTTTTCTAAAATTTCCTCTGCCGAATACCTATCGGTTTACGGAAATGCAACGATTTACACCGACCAGTCGAAAATTGATGACTTATGGACGCCGATTGCCAAAGCGTGGTTTGAAGAAGGAAAAGACGATCCCGATGTCAGTGTGATCAAAGTCGCGCCTTCAGATGTTTATTATTGGGACACCAAAGACGGAAAAATCATCACATTGCTTAAAATCGCTGCTGCAGCCATTACCGGAAGCAAAAGTGATGGCGGCGTTCAGGGCAAGATTAGCGTTTAATTGATTTTCAGAAGAATAGAAAAGCTTCGGGTTTCCGGGGCTTTTTTTCTGCCGAAATTTTATGATTTAAATTCTGCTTTCAAAGCTTGTTATTCCTAATTAATAGTGGTAAATTTAAAGAACCAGAATTATTAATACCAAATGCTATGAAAAGAATACTAAGAAAATCGCTCCGGCAGCAAAAACGCAGCCTCGAAACTTTTGCACAAACCATGGCGTCAATCAATGAAATGAAGTTGCAGCCAAACCCGTATTTAACCAATCTTTTGGCGACAAACCAAAGATTATTAAACAGCAACAACGTGAACAACTTATTACTTTTTTAATTTTTGCCAATAATCCAGATGCAAAAGGGAAAGCCGTAATCTTTAAAAGGTTACGGCTTTTTCATATAGAGAGGTGTTGTTTCTGGAGTTAGCTTGCAGCATCGAAATAAATGGAGGAAAGGCTGATCTCGGTCAGTCGGCTATAGGTGTTTTTTTCTTCTTTTACCGCAATGGCCAGAAACTCGGATGCCAGTTCTTCTTTCAGTTTTTGCGCTGCCATTTGAAGCATCGTATAGGTTCTAATTTCGTATTCCATGATTTTCTGGCAGCAATTTATGATTGTCGTATCGCGCTCATAACCGGATTCTGTTGCAGCAACCGGGAATTGTTCGATGATATCACTGATGTCTTGGCAATTTTTTCCAACGGCCCTTTCGCCAATCGCATCAAACACATGAATCAACCGGATGATCTGGTTTTCGGTCACGGCCAGATGTGCCTCAATGGCGCTTGTCAATTCATAAGAAGTGGCGCGTTTGGAAAAATCCGGAAGCAATGCAGCCAGCTGTTTTTCGCACCAATACAGTTCATGCAGGTTTTCTTCGAACGTTTCGCGCGAAACCTGCACTTTTTGCTTTGCTGGTTTTGCCGTTTTTTGAACTACGGAAGTTGCTGGTTTTTTCATAGCGTCTGTGTTTGGAATCTTACAAAATTTGCATTTTAAAATCAATTTTATTTTACACGATATTTACAAATAATTGCATTATTCCCACAGCATGAGTATTTTACAGAAAAAACCGCCAGTGTAAACTGACGGTTCTTTTTTGAGTTGGTTTTTTGTTGAATCTTATTTCTTCACGATTTTAACCGTTTGTACCGCATTTGCAGTGGTAATTTTTGCAAGGTAATTTCCTGCCGGAAGCATAGCAACATTGAGCTGCCCTGAAGTATTTTTAACCGTTTTTGATAACACTTCCTGTCCGAGGATGTTGAAAATAGCGATGCTTTCGATGGCATCGGTATTCGAAATGTTTAAAAGATCTTTTACCGGATTCGGATATAACTTCAAAGCAGAATGATCGAAATTTTGTGTAGCCAATGCCGGGCTGATATTCAGCGTATAATCTTCGACCTGACCAAAGCCGGAACCGGGCGCACAAGCCGATATTGAAGGATCACCATACGTTTTTACAATCCGCAAAGCCGTTGTCCCGATGTAAGCGTCGGCCGGAACCGAAAGGGTTGAAGTCGCCTGTTGCCCGTCAACGCCGTCAGAAGAAGTGATCGTTCCAATTTCAGTAGCTTCTGAATTGCTGAATTCACCATCGTGGTTCCAATCAGCGTAAGCGGTAAAAACATCGGTATATTCGCCGCCGGTAAAACCTTCGCAAGTGATGTCATACGTTTGCCCGGCAGTAACATTTGCCGTCATTGCGCTAAAATTTTCATAAGTGTCGGTTGATTCTACAGCGGTTGCATTGTTGAGGTCGGCGATTCGTACCAAGGTAATGGCTTCCACAGTCATTTCCTCAGGGGTGCAATATTGGTCGCTTACAATGACGTTGAATGCACAGGTGCTTACGACAACATTGTTTTCATCGACAAGATTGTGTACGACTTCTGTGGTTCCAACCGGGAATGACGATCCGGATTCCGGGCCTGAAACCAATACAAGATGGGTAGACGGATTGGAACTGCAAACCACATTCATCGTATAATTTACAACTTTCGGTCCGTTAAGGCTAACCGTAGTAATGTCGGAAGGACATTGGATAAAACAGCTGCTGAACAGCAAATCGTCAAGATTGATAATCCAACCGGAAGCAAAAAAGAAAAAACCGTTTTCCCAGCCACCGATAAAATTCCCATCGGGAGAAATCGCTATTGGCGTTCCCAGCATGCCGTCGAAAGTATTAATTTCAACACCATGTGCCGCTAAAATCGTACTGATGAAAATCGGCTGCGACCCTAATGCAGGATTGTAAATTAGTCCTTCACGTACCGGACTTCCGGTCGCCCAGCTTTGTGCATAACCTACTGCAATTCCGTTGTCTGAAACGCTTGTAAAAGTGGCGTTTTCATAGCCGGCAGGAATTTCAAATTCGGTGAAAGTTCCGGTGGTGCTGTCGTAAATAAACGGCTTTCCGTTGCGGTCGCCCACAGCCAGTCCGGCGTTGTTGATTGAACTTACCTGGTTGATGTCGGTTTCCGTCGGTAAGGCTTCAGGAACATTTGTAAATATGGAACCGGTAGTCATCAAAGAGGAAACCCTCAAAGTCCCTTCAGGCAACGGATCATACCAACCCCCGGCAACTCCATTGTTATTCACCGTATATCCTGCACCATATTCGCTGTTTGGTGCGCGAAGCACTTCAAGGTTTCCTGTCGAAACATTAAATAAAAATGCCTGGAAATCACAACAATCTGCAGAAATCTGTCCGGTGACATAATTGCTGTTCTCAGAAATCTGTCCCAATGAAAAACCTGCATCGACCGTTGAGCCTTCAGGAAAGCCTATCGGAACCCAAAAACCATTTTTTCTGTAAGCAGGCTGGGAATACATTTCGCCATCGCGTTCCAACGGAATCGTGCCAATTAAATCCCCGGCATTGTTGATCCCTGAAATGCCCGAAACACCTTCTTCGAGCGGTTCAGTCGTATCGGTCGTAAAATCGTAGATGCCGCCGGATTGTGCCGCTTTACCAGAATCATTGATGTCGAGTACTGCTTTTCCGAAACCTTCGAGCAAACGAAATTGGACCTGGGCATTCGAAATATTGAAACACAAAAGCGCTACAGCAAATATTCCCTGGGGCCACCATTTAAAATAATTTTTTTTCATAATGTGTTGTTGTTTAATTAATCTGATGCAATGTAACGGTAAGTTAACGATAATAAAAGGATTTGCCTTTGCTATTTCGTGAATTTTGAAAGCTCTTTAAGACTTTAAATGTCTTGTATGCAGTTGATTGGAGTTTGTTTTGAAAATAATTTTCACTGCCCTGATTGCTGTAGGTTTTGCACTTTTTGTTGGGCCAACAATAGTTTTTTAGCCGTTTTTTTCTGCATCAAAAAGATCAAAATCAGCAAAATAATAGAAAGTGCAGCCAATAAAACAATCCCGAAAATGTATTTTTCTTTTGCATTTTCAAGTTTCAAATACTGGGTTTGCGCTGATTCATTCAACGAGTCACTAACCGATTTTCGTTCCGATTCATTGATCTTCAAAATCGTTTCGAGATGTTTCTGGTGAAATTCCTGGTATTTTCCCCATTCATTTATGGCCAGATAGTTTTCTGAAAGCCCTTTGAAAATGCCACGGTTCAGTACAAGATCGCCCACATTTTTTGATATTTCGGCAGCTTCCAGAAGTACTATGATCGCATCGTTGTACCGGCCTTCGAGCGTATACACTTCAGCAAGGCCTTTTTGTGCGAATGCAAGCAAACTGTTGGCACTCACTTTTTTGGCATATAGGATCGATTCTGCAAAGCTTTTTTTAGCCGCTTCGTTGTCATGAAGCCGGATGTAGCAATTGCCCAGATTGTAGGATACAATACTCAAATTGGCATTCACCATGGGCGATTTTGATTCGCGGTATTCTGCAATTCCCTGTTTGAAATACCCAATCGCAATGTCGCAATTGAGCTGTTCCTTATAAACAAATCCACGGATAATGTAGTTGTTGCCCAATAAAGTGCGAATGGAATCTTTGTCAGGATACGATTGCGCCACAGCATTCGATTCATCCAAATACTGAATCGCTTTATCGTAAATTTTAAGCTGCTGGTACAAAATACCGATCTTCGTCAGGATTTTGATTTGGATGATGGCGTTGTCGCTTTTCCCAGCAAGATTTTTCGCTTTGATCACATATTCAAGTGATTTTTGGTAATCACGCTTTGAGGAATAAGCATCGGTAACCAACATCAATCCGTTGATTTTTGTGCGAAGATCCGGTGCAGACCGGGCTACAGATTGACCAATTTTTATCGCTTCGTCCGGATGCTCATAAATCTGAAGCGTACCATTTTTCAAAATGCTGTCAAACGATTGTTGCTGCGCGAATAAGCCGAAGCTGCAAAGTGCAACGATCCATAAAACAGCAATATGAAAAATCCTAACCCGCATTTTGCATGTCTTTTTTAGATTTGGCTTCTTCTTTCAGGAAGTCGATAAAAGTCGTAGGCGCAATTCCGGTGATCGATTTGAAAATGGTCGCAAAACTACTGTGTGACGAAAACCCGCTCTCGGTCGCGAGGTAGCTGATTTTATAATTCAGATAAGCCGCATCCGATTTCATTCTGTCAATGATATAGGCAATCCGCAGCTTGTTGATATAGGTATTGAAATTGTCATTCCGGTGCCGGTTGATGATTTCCGACAGGTATTTCGTATTCGTATCCATTTGTGCCGAAAGCATCGCCAGCGACATTTCCTTATTGGTGAATTTTGTGGAAGCTTCGAATTTTTTAAGCTTTAAAAGCAGCTGATGCTCTGTTTCGGCCGGAATGATGAGGTTTTTTGGAATTGTGATCTTTACTGGTTCTTCCACTTTTTTGCTGTTTTCGAGATAGGCCGCAATTTCGTCGTAACGTGTTTTTTTGGATTTGTTTTGGAAGAACAACAAAATCCCGATCGTCAGAATGGCAAGAAAAATCCCGGCGGCAATGTAAAAAAACTGGGCGAATTGCTGCTCTTTGGTAACCGTATTATTTTCCTGCTCTTTAGAAATTAGATTGAATGCGGTGTTTGTGGCTTCATTTTCAAGCGTTTCTTCCGTATCGCTAAAGTCGATGAATTTTTGGTTGTAAAGACTGAAATTTTGGCGGTCGTTCAGCGCCAGGTAATTCAGTGCCAATTGCTTGTTGATTTCCATCAGAAAAAAAGCATGCTGTAAATTTGTGGCTGGCTGCAGTGCGGTAAAAAGACAATCGATTGCTTTTTGATGCTTTTTTTGCTGAAAATCCATTTTCGAAATTTCACACAAGACTTGCGTTTCCAGGATGAAATTTTTTGGGTTTTTTCTGGAAAAAGCAAGCGCAGTATTTAAATATTCCGTTGCTTCCGGATAATTTCCCATAGCGAAATAGGTTTTTCCGATTCCTGCAATGGCCTTGTATACGAGCGGTTTTCCGTCAGTATTTTTAATCAGGTTAAATTCCGATTGGGATTTTTGGAATATTTCCAGTGCATTTTTCGGATTTTGTGCGGCAATCTGTACAAGCGCTTTCTCGCAAAAGATTTTTCCATTTGCGAAATGCTGCAAATCACCCGAGGTTTTTGACGTCAATTCTTCGGCTTCAGCCAGATAAATAGCAGCCTGACGGCCAAGTTTCAATTGTCGTAAAATGCCCGAGATCAAAAGATCCGATTTTAGTTGAATTTCACTATTGCCTGAAGATTTGGCCTGAAACCCAAATGACAGCGCATCTTTGTAATTTCCCATCGACAAATAACTTTCGGCAATCAAAAAATTGGCGGCCGCTTTTTCATTGCTTTTCGTTGCATTAGTGAGCAAATGTTCACCAATTTTTATCGCCTGTCGCGGATTGTTTGAAACAAGTTCGCCTGCTTTCTGAAGAAGTCCCAAAGTTTCCGCGTTTTGCTGTGCATGGGCAAAAATACCGATGCAAAGAAAAAACAATATGTAACGAAAGCTGTGCATAATGATGAAGTCAGGCCTTTACAAATGTAGATTTTTATTGTTTAAACACGCTCATAATCGCCTTTCCAGTTCACAATGGCTTTTTTGGTTTTTTCTCCAGACAGGTTTTCGGCAAATACGCGTTCCGCTAAGGCGACAAATTCTTCATCCGGTGCAAAACGCAAGGCGAATATCTGGCTGTCGCGTAAGGCCGGATAGGTTTCTTCGAGCCGTTTTCCGGTCAGTGTAAAAAAGCGGTAGCGCACCTCAAGTCTCACAATCCGATTTTGCAGCGTCAATGCGTAATGCTGGCGCAACATCAGCGAAAGCGCTATGAAGAAAATAAATGCAATGCTGATGAAAATCCAGATCAGCTTTTCGGCCTGTGTAAAACTGAAATAAATGCTCGTTCCTAAAAGCACAACCGCAACAGGATAAAATACGAAATGGTGCGGTGTGTAAAACCGGATATAATTCTTATAATTTTGCTTTTCCATAATTTTTTTCTGACTAAAGATATGAAAATCGGTGGTTGAAGCCGAAATTCTTTCCATAAAAAAACAGCCCCAAAAGAGGCTGTTCCTGGCAATAAAACTAACTTAAATTTATTTTACAACAACCGTGTTGGCAAAGTTGCGGCCGTTGTAGGTAATGTCGAACGTGTAATTGTCTGATGGGATTTGGCTTAGGTCAAATTTTTTGAAGAAATTTACTTTTCCTTCAAAGGTGCCTTCGTACCATTCGGTTCCGTTCGCATCATAAATCGTTACGTGAACCGGCGTTTCGGCAAAGTTCAAAATGCTCAAGGTCACCATTCCGTTTTGGTGCACCAATGTTGGTTTGTACACTTCAACAACCGGTTTTTCTGAAAGCACCGCATTGTTTTTGTCGATCGTAATTTCGTAACGCACGGTTCTTAGAGTAGAATCGGCTTCAAGAAAGTAAGTCCCGTTTGGCAAAGCATCTAAATTGTACATTTTGTCGCTGTTGCTTTTTCCTTCGATTTTTTCTGAATACACCAAAGCGTGCTCCGAATCATAAATGGATAGATCGGTTTTTTCTGTTGTATTTAGGGCGAATCGCACGGTTTTACCTGTTTCTTTTTTCACCATAAGCGAAAAATCTGCTGTATTTGCATACATTCCTGCAGTAGTCAAAACTACCGCCAACACCAAACTGAATTTTTTTACAAGCTTTTTCATAATTGTAGTTTTTAAAGATGAATAATTTAATACTGCTAAATTAACTTACTCTTATCGATGCCACTACGCTGAGGTTTTCCGATATCTATGCTATTTTAACATCCGAAAACGCTGTAGGTTAAAATCACACGGTTTTCGAATCCGAATTGGTAATTTTAACCTCGGAAAACTATAGAAATCATGAAAACCGCCACGCCTTCGCTTGAAATGATCGCGCCTTCTTTTGGGAGCTCGTTTTACTTTTCCCGATATGAGGAAAATACGAACAACAAAGCGCACCTTTGGCATTACCATCCTGAAATTGAATTGGTATATGTGAACGGCGGATCGGGCAAACGACAAATTGGAAGCCACATTTCATATTATACCGATGGCGACCTGATATTAATAGGAAGCAATTTGCCACATTGCGGGTTTACCAATGAATACACCGGAAATACGAATGAGACGGTGATCCAGATGAAAGCTGATTTCCTGGGCGAGACTTTTTTTCAGATGCCCGAAACGAAGAATATCCGAAATCTTTTTGAGCGCGCTCAGGGCGGAATTGCCTTTTCGGGAGCTACAAAGGAACAAATTGGCACCAAGATCGAATTGATGGAAAGCCTTCCGAAATTTGAGCGCTTGCTGAAAATGCTTGAAATTTTAAACGAACTCGAACAATCGGAAGAATTCTCGGTTTTAAATGCCGGAGGTTTTTCAATGGAAACCAGGGTGGAAGACAACAGCCGCATTAATGGCGTGTTTAATTTTGTAAAAGACCATTTTCAGGAACCAATTGCGCTGGAAACTGCTGCAAACCTTGTGAGTATGACTGTTCCGTCGTTTTGCAGGTATTTTAAAAAGATCACGAATAAGACTTTTACAAAGTTCGTCAATGAATACAGATTGGTGCACGCATCAAAATTACTGGCAGAGAAGCCGATGAGCATTACCGATATTTGCTACGAAAGCGGTTTCAACAACTTTAGTCATTTTAACAAATCGTTCAAGGAATTTACCGGAAAAAGCGCATCGGAATACCGCAATGCGCACCGGAATTTCCTGAGTTGAAAAACAGCTAGTTTACTTTGTCATGAATGTCTTCAATGACTTTTTTAGAAGTCAGTTTCAAGAAAATTACGACGGCAGTTATGAATGCAGATATGAAATTTGCAATAATGATTGGCCAGTCGTTACGAAGAAATCCGTAAACGACCCAAACCACCAATCCGGTAAAAAGCACAATATTGCTCCAGACAGAAATGCCTTTCGTTTCTTTGGTCCTGATGATTTTGTAGGCTTGCGGAATGTTTGAAATCGTCGTCATCAACGCTGCAGCCAATCCAATAATTTCAATTGCATCCATCATTTGGTATTTAAAACTAAATTAAAAGTAGCAATTGTGGTTTCAACCGTATTATTCAATTTGTCAAATCCCATACACAATTGAAAGATTGAAATGTGAATTTCATATTGCAAGCCGCAAACCCTCAGCCCAATAACGATTAATTAAATTTTTTTCTAAAAAACGCTTGCATTTGCAGAAATCTGTCGTATATTTGCACCCGAACAGCGCGGGATAGAGCAGTAGGCAGCTCGTCGGGCTCATAACCCGAAGGTCACAGGTTCGAGTCCTGTTCCCGCTACTAAGTGGGCCCCGTTAACAAGCGGGGCTTTTTTATTGAAACAAGAGGGTCACAGGTTCTCCCGAAGCTTCGGGACTGTTCCCGCTACTAAGTTGAAAGCCATTCAGAGATGAGTGGCTTTTTTGTTATATGCAAAATTGTATTATTATGGAACACAAAGCAGGATTTGTAAACATCATCGGAAATCCAAACGTAGGAAAATCCACTTTAATGAATGCGTTTGTAGGCGAACGTTTGTCAATCATTACTTCGAAAGCGCAAACCACGCGCCACAGGATTCTTGGGATTGTAAATGGCGATGATTTTCAGGTGATCTTATCCGATACGCCGGGAATTATCAAGCCTGCTTATGAAATGCAGGAATCGATGATGAACTTCGTGAAATCGGCGTTTGAAGACGCGGATATCCTGATTTACATGGTTGAAATTGGCGAACAGGCTTTAAAAGATGAAGCGTTTTTCAATAAAATCATCCACGCTAAAATCCCGGTTTTGCTGTTGCTGAATAAAATCGACAATTCGAACCAGGAACAATTGGAAGAGCAAGTCGCGTTTTGGACAGAAAAAGTGCCGAATGCCGAGATTTTCCCGATTTCTGCTTTGAAGAATTTCAATGTCCCTGAAGTTTTTGCAAGGATTTTGGCTTTGCTGCCTTTGTCGCCGGCTTTTTACCCGAAAGACCAATTGACCGATAAACCCGAAAGATTCTTCGTTAATGAAACGATCCGCGAGAAAATCCTGTTGCATTACAGCAAGGAAATTCCGTATGCGGTCGAAATTGAAACCGAAGAATTTATTGAAGACGACAATATTATAAGAATACGCGCATTAATTATGGTAGAGCGCGACACACAAAAAGGAATCATCATCGGACATAAAGGCGAAGCGCTGAAACGAGTAGGCATGGAATCAAGAGCTGATCTGGAGAAATTCTTCGGAAAGCAAATTCACTTGGAAACGTATGTCAAAGTCAATAAAAACTGGCGAAGCAATGCGAATCAGCTGCGCCGTTTTGGATACAACAATTAATGAAAAAACCATCAGCGAAAACTGATGGTTTTTTATTTTATATTTTAATGAATATTTAAGCAGCAATCGCGTCGACAAAATCATATAGTTTTTTGATTTGTCCGGCGCCTTTTCGTTTGTAGTTTTCTGAGATCAGAAACATTGCAAACCAAACAGAAACCATTCCGAACATCACGAACAATTCGGTGTTGAAATTCCAGCCTGACATAAATTTATAATAGGCAATTATTAAGGATACGATGAAAATTCCGACGCTGATGAACTTTGCAGCGAGGAAAACGAGCCACAAAACCGGGCTTTCTGCAAATTGGCCTTTAATGAACGTATGATTTTCCGCTTCGGATTTTTCGATTTTTAAGTGCAAGACCGGCGACCAATATTGTTGTTTTTTTTCTCCAACTTCTACCCAAATGTGGTTTCCGTTGCTGCGGATGTCGTAATCCTGCTGGTCATAAGACATGATACGCTCGCAGGCCGCTTTGATTTCTTCTGATGATTTTGGTGAAGCTTTTTCAAAACGGGATTCAAATTTTTTGCGGGTTTCCATGGACTGATTTTTTAAGCGTTAGCGTAATAGTGAACGCACATCGCCGTTTTTATATTTCTTAAAAAAGGTTAAACTAATTTTAACGAAATGCCAATTGTGATTTGCTAGTTGTAACATATTTGGAAAAAGCGCGTCAAAAGTTTAGAATTATTGGGTTGTAATTTTAGTTTAAGTTTGAAGAAGAAAGCCGGATGTGATGTCCGGTTTTTTATTTTATTATGGATGATGATCTTCCGGTTGGGATTGCTACCTAGCCCTGATTAAGCCGGTATCCTTTGTGAGGGACGAACAAAGATAAAGGCGAAAGCAGGAAATTGCTCCCAAAAAATCCACTTCAAACAAAAACTCAGGCACTCAGTTACTTTGCTACTCAGTTCCTTTGATTCTCTTTAACTTTAAACTACCTTTGCCGCATATTTAAAAAGCATTATGAATAACATTGTTGCGATAGTAGGAAGACCGAATGTAGGGAAATCAACCCTATTTAACAGGCTGATACAAAGAAGAGAAGCGATTGTCGATTCGGTTTCTGGGGTAACCCGCGACCGGAATTACGGCAAAAGCGAATGGAACGGAAAAGAGTTTTCTGTGATTGATACCGGCGGATATGTACGTGGATCAGACGATGTTTTCGAAGGCGAAATCCGCAAGCAGGTCGAATTGGCTATTGACGAAGCCGACGTGATCATTTTTGTCGTTGATGTCGAAGAAGGCATTACGCCCATGGATGACGCGGTGGCAAAACTGCTTAGAAAAGTGACCAAACCGGTGCTTTTGGCAGTCAACAAAGTAGACAATGCGATGCGCGAGAAAGACGCGGTCGAATTTTATAATTTGGGATTGGGCGAATATTTTACGTTTGCGAGTATTTCAGGAAGCGGAACCGGGGATTTGCTCGATGCGTTGATTGATGCTTTTCCGGTGAAACCGGAACCGACTCAGGAAGAAATTGAATTGCCAAGATTTGCAGTAGTCGGTCGTCCGAATGCGGGAAAATCGAGCTTTATCAATGCCTTGATTGGAAAAGACAGGTACATTGTAACCGATATTGCGGGAACGACGCGCGATGCGATCGATACGAAATTTGACCGATTTGGATTTGAATTCAATTTGGTGGATACGGCCGGAATCCGACGCAAAGCGAAAGTAAAAGAAGATTTGGAATTTTATTCGGTGATGCGTTCTGTAAGAGCTATCGAACATGCCGATGTTTGCATCTTGATCATTGACGCAACCCGCGGATTTGAAGGGCAGGACCAGAGCATTTTCTGGCTGGCTGAGAAAAATAGAAAAGGGGTTGTGATTTTGGTCAACAAATGGGATTTGGTTGAAAAAGATACGATGTCGACACGCGATTATGAAAATAAGATCCGTGAAGAATTGATGCCGTTTACCGATGTACCGATTTTGTTCGTATCTGCATTGACAAAACAGCGTTTGTTAAAAGCTTTAGAAGCGACCGTTCAGGTTTTCGAAAGCCGCAAGCAACGCATCCCGACCTCAAAATTCAACGATTACATGCTGAAAGTGATCGAAGGCTATCCGCCGCCAGCGTTGAAAGGAAAATATGTAAAGATCAAATATTGCATGCAGTTGCCGACATTGACCCCACAGTTCGTGTTTTTTGCCAATTTGCCGCAATATGTAAAAGAGCCTTACAAACGTTTCCTTGAAAATAAAATCCGGGAAAACTGGGATTTTTCTGGCGTTCCGATTGACATTTATATTAGAGAGAAATAATTACAAACCCGGAATTTACGTTCCGGGTTTTTTATTTGCTATTTAAATTCAAAATTAAACCATTAAGGAATTTATGTTCATAAGCTTCATGTGCCTTAATTCCTTAATGGTTTAAAAATATGATGTGAGTAAAAGTTAATTGTCAATTAAAGTTCTGGCATTCCGTTTTTTTATTTGCAATTTATGAAATCGATATATTGCTTTTTTACTTATGTTTGCGCGTTGATTTAAATGAAAATGCCATGAAAAAATTATACTTTATTTTATTGTTCCCAATGTTTGCGTTTGCACAGATCACAATCAAAGTGACTTCGATTCCATCAAATACGCCAGCAAATCCTACCATTTATCTTGCCGGAAGTATCAACACCTGGAATCCTGCAGATGCGAATTATATTTTACAACCCGATGGTTTGGGAAACCGGATGATTGTCATTCCGGAAGGAACCGGAACCGTCGATTACAAATTCACCCGCGGAAGCTGGGCCACAGTCGAAGGCAACGCCAACGGCGGTTTTCTGCCCGACAGGAGTTTTACCTTTACAGGCGTTCCGCAGACGATCAACTTAACGATCCAATCCTGGGAAGATACCGGCGGAACAAACAGCACGGCTGCAGCCAATGTCCAGATCATGAACGGTTCTTTTTTTATTCCGCAATTAAACAGAAACCGTAGGGTTTGGCTGTATTTGCCACCCGATTATGCGACTTCCCAAAAACGCTATCCGGTTTTGTACATGCAGGACGGCCAGAATTTATTTGATGCCGCGACTTCATTTTCAGGCGAATGGCAGGTTGATGAAACGTTGAATTCTTTATTTGCCAATGGCGATTACGGTGCAATTGTAGTTGGGATCGACAACGGAGGCGGCGAAAGGCTCAACGAATATTCACCCTGGAACAATCCGCAATATGGCGGCGGGCAGGGCGATGAATACATGGCTTTTATGGCGGAAACTTTAAAACCGTACATCGACGCAAATTACAGGACAAGGCCTGAAGCCAATATGAATGCACTGATCGGAAGTTCGATGGGCGCGCTGATTTCGACTTACGGCGTGTGCGAATATCCTGAATCGTTCAGTAAAGCAGGTTCGATGAGCCCGGCCTACTGGTTTTCATTGTCCGATTTAAACAATTACATCAGTACCGAAGTTTCGGGTTTGCAAAACCACCGCATGTATTTTGTTGCCGGCCAAAACGAATCTTCAGATATGGTTCCCGATTTAAACACGGTACGAAACAACCTTCAGGCAAAAGGCTTGTCGGCATCGAATACTTTTACCAGAATTGATGCGGTTGGGACACATAGCGAAAGCTCTTGGAAAACACAATTTGGTGCTTTGTACCAATGGCTTTTTGCGAATGAAACGCTGTCGGCAAATCAATATTCAGCTGCAAATCCTAAAATCTTTCAAACCATTTCAGGGAAAATCGTGGTTGAAGGCTTGCCAAGTCCAACAACATTCGAATTGTACAATATGGCTGGTGCCAAAGTCGATCAGCTGATTTTATCAAATGGCGCTTATCCGCTTGACGGAAAATTAGCAGCAGGAATTTATGTTTTAAAGCCAACTGAAAATGCGTTGAAGCCCGTAAAAATTTTCAAAAAATAAAAATCTTTCAGACCGTTTAAAAAAATTGTAAGAAAACTTTTTGTTTTAACACGAAATGAGTTAATTCGCTGTTATTATTCTGAACCAATATAACAGCGATTTTTTATGCCGAAATTTTATCAGTTGCTCATTTTGTTGTGTGTATGTTTTGGTGCGAATGCCCAGAACACAGTGAAAATCAAAGGGAAAGTACTCGATAAAACGACGCAGCTTCCGCTCGAATCGGCTACGGTATATTTGTCGTCAGTCATCGATTCGACCGTAATTGACTATACGATCACGGATAAAAACGGCGGTTTCCTGATCAATACCAAAAAAATTACCAAACCTGTTTTTCTCAAAATTTCCTACATCGGATACAAGAATTTTATCGAGGAGCAGAAAAGCATCACCGAAGACAAGGATTTTGGGATTTTGCGCATGGCTGAAAACGACAACACGCTCAACGAAGTGGTCGTGAAAAGCGAAGCACCGCCCATTCGGATTAAAAACGACACGTTGGAATTTAACGCCTCATCGTTTAAAGTGCGCCCCGATTCCAATGTGGAAACGTTGCTGAAACAACTTCCCGGCGTAGACATTGATCCCGATGGGAAAATCACCGTCAATGGAAAAGAAGTCAAGCAAGTGCTCGTTAACGGAAAACCCTTTTTTGATGCGAATGGTAAAATTGCGTTGCAAAACCTGCCTTCAGACATTATCAACAAAGTCCAGATCACCGATTTAAAAACGAAACAGGAAGAAATTGCCGGAAAGAAAGCCACGTCAAATGACGCGAGTATCAACTTAACGATAGACGACGACAAGAACAAAGGCGTTTTCGGGAAATTCATGGGCGGAATCGGCTCAGACAAGCGCTACGAAAGCAACCTGATGTTCAATTATTTTAAGGACAAGCGTAAGATCAGCATCCTCGGATCGTCGAACAACATCAACTCGATCGGTTTTTCGATGAACGAAATTTTTGACAGCATGGGCGGCGGGCGAAATTCAAGCATTTACACGTCCGACGACGGCAGTTTCGGGATCAACGGCATGCGCTTTGGCGGCGGGAAAGGCATTACGCACTCCAATTTGCTCGGCATCAATTATTCGGATGAATTTTTCAAAGGTTTTGACTTCAGTGGAAGCTATTTTTACACCGGCGCCGACAGCAAAAATAACAACCGCACGAAAGAAGAGATGTTGCTTCCCGATGGAAATTTTACTACAGAATCAGTGGCACGAACCAAAGAAGATAAGTTTGCGCACAATTTTAATGGTGATATCGAATACAAAATCGATTCAACCGCGACACTTTATTTGTCCCCGAAAATGGTCAAATCCAATTCAAAATTTGCAAATGCGCAAAGCCAGTTTTCTTATGACGCCAACAATCAGAAACTGAACGAAAGCACGTCAAATACTTTTAACGAACAAGACAATAATACGTTTTCGAATTCGGTTTATTTCAATAAGAACCTGAAGAAAAAAGGCCGCCGCATCGCTGCCGATTTTGACAATTCCAACAGCAGGAGCGAAGTGAGCAATACCAATAAATCGAACACTGTTTTTTACAATGATGTCGATGAAGATGGCATTCCCGATTCGACAAGGGAAGACAACCGAAACCAGAAAAGGCTCGAGCGAAACCTGAACGACCGTTATTTCCTGAGTTTTGAATACCAGGAACCGATCATGGATTCGCTGAATTTTCACATTGGCGCCGAATACATCAATGAAAAAACATCAAACGACAAACGCACATTCGATGCCGTTTCGGGAACCGATAATTATTCGGTTTTGAATGATTCGCTTACAAATTACCTGACTTCGCACGTCAAAAGGGTAAACCCAAAAGCCGGAATCAATTTCGAGAAAAAGAAGTTCAACCTGTATGTCGATTTGGGAACTTCGGTCATTAGTTTTGAAAATGAATCGCTGTATCTCGGGCAAACCGTAAACCAGAAAAAGCATTATTTGCTGCCATTTGCAAATGCGAATTTTAATTACAGATTCTCCAAAACCCAGAATATTTGGGTCGGCTATTGGTATAACATCGATTTTCCGACAACACAGCAAATTTTGCCTGTAACCGATTATTCCAATCCGTTGAATACGATCACAGGAAATCCCGACATAGACCTGAATACGACACACGGACTTAACATCAATTTCAACAATTACGATTACGCGACAAAATCGGGTTACAATTTCTGGGCAGGCGGGAATTATTATGAAAACCAAGTCGTAGAATCGACAGTTTATGACGAAAGCCGCAAAGGAAACACCACTTACGCGAATGTTTCGGGAAGCTATTACAGTTGGTTTGGAGGAAATTGGAGCAAAACCATCAAAAAAGAAGCGCATACGTTCAGGTTCGGGTTTGGAATGAATGGCAATTACAACCGGTCTAAAGGTTTTACCGATGGCCAATTGTATGATGCCAAATCACTTCAGCTTTCGCCAAGGGCAAATTTTACGTACGAATACGGCGAATTGTTGACGGTAAACCCGACGTATAATTTTGCTTATACCGATACGAAATATTCAAATTACACGATCAGCGGCACAACGAATGTCCTGCACAGGCTGAACCTGCAATTAACAAGCTACTGGCCGAAGCATGTGGTGTTTGGAAATGACTTTGGATATACGTACAATTCCAATATCGCTGACGGCTTTAAAAAGGATTTTTACCTGTGGAATTCAAGCCTAGGCTATAATTTTTTCGGGGACAAACTGCTGGCGAAAGTCAAAGTATATGATGTGCTGAACCAGAATCAGAGTGCGACCAGAACGATTTCGGCTACTTCGATCCGCGACGAGCAAAATGACGTGTTGCAACGGTATGTGATGTTTTCACTCACTTACAAGCTCGAAAAATTTGCCGGGAAAAAGGAAGGCGGAAGCAATTTTTGGTGGATGAATTAACCGTTAAATCCAAATAAAATGCCGTCAATAAATCTAAAGCAGTAATTTTTTGGTTTTTCAAAATCAGCAACATCTGAATGTTAAACCACAATTCCTGCTGTTTAAAACCGTTTCAATGGCTTACCTTAGCGAACCAATCTTAAATTCACAAGAATGAAGAAGCAACTAATAAGCACGATTTTCCTAACATTTTCAATCGCTGCCTTTTGCCAGCCCAATTCTAAAGCATTTTCTGCCAGAGGCAAAGAAGTAAAAATCTATACGACTGCCGAAAATACAAAACTCAGGTTGTCTGAAACCGGAACGGCGGTCTTTACGGCTTCGAAACAACCGCTGGAAACTGAGCCTTCAATTTTTGTAAATCCAAAGAAGCAATTCCAGACGTTTATGGGAATTGGCGGCGCGATCACCGATGCGAGCGCTGAAGTGTATGCGAAACTTCCAAAAGACCAGCAAAAAGAATTGATCGACGCGTATTACAGTCCGCAAAAAGGGATTGGTTATTCGTTGATCCGCACCACCATCCACAGTTCCGATTTCAGCAGTGCAAGTTACACTTACGTGGATGAAAACGACAAAGAACTCAAAACGTTTAACATCGACCACGACCGGAAATTCCGCATTCCATTGATCAAAGAAGCTTTAAAAACGGCCGACAAGCAAACACAGTTGTATGCAAGTCCGTGGAGTCCGCCGGCTTTTATGAAAGATTCCAAAAGCATGCTCAAAGGCGGGAAACTCGCTCCAGATTCTTACCAGAGCTGGGCCAATTATTATGTCAAATTTATCCAGGCGTATGAAAAAGAAGGGCTTCCCATTTGGGGCGTTACGGTTCAGAACGAGCCTATGGCGACGCAATCTTGGGAATCCTGCATTTTTACTGCCGAAGAAGAAAGGGACTTTTTGAAGAAATACCTCGGGCCGACTTTAGCAAAAAACGGACTCGGAGCAAAAAAAATCGTCATTTGGGACCACAACCGCGATTTGATGGTGTATCGTGCCAACGTAATCTATGCAGATCCCGAAGCTTCAAAATATGCTTGGGGAATGGGTTTTCACTGGTATGAAACCTGGAATGGCGGAAAGCCGATGTTTGACAACGTAAAATTGGTCAACGAATCGTTCCCTGATAAAAAACTAATGTTCACCGAAGGTTGTATTGAAGCGTTTGATGCGGCAAAATACCAGCTTTGGGCCAATGCCGAACGTTACGGAAACAACATGATCAACGATTTCAACAACGGCACCGTGGCCTGGACCGACTGGAATATCCTTCTCGATGAAAAAGGAGGCCCGAACCATGTTAAGAATTTTTGTTTCGCCCCAATCCATGGCGATTTAACCACCGGGAAACTGATTTACACGCCTTCGTATTATTATATCGGGCACTTTTCAAAATACATCCGCCCGGAAGCCAAAAGAATCGCGACATCTGCGAGTAGAAGCCAATTGCAAAGCACTTCTTTCTTAAATAAAGATGGTAAAATGGTTACGGTTGTGATGAATCAAAGCGACGGCGAACTCAAATACAATCTGATCGTCGATGATGCTGAGACGGTAATTACGATTCCGGCGCATGCCATGCAAACGTTGGTTTATTAACCTGATTTGATTACTTACAATATTTCCGGATCAGTTCCTGCGAACGGTTGAGCCCCATTTGCAACGATTTTTTAAGATCAGAACAAAAGTCGCCTTTGATTTTGTAATTGATCAAATAAATCGCCCTGTTGTAATACAGTTCAGGATCGCCGGATTCGATAGAAATGGCAAGATTAAAGTCGTCCAGGGCATCTTTTTTGTTCAGGACGGCTTTTGATAAGGCCCGGTTCAAAGCGGCTTCATAGAATTGCGGATTGATATCGAGGGCTTCACTAAAATCAGAAATTGCCTCTTCATGCAAACGCTGTCTTTGCCGGGCAATTCCCCGGTTTTCATAAGCATTAAAATGTTTGGGATTGATTTTGATGCATTCCGAATAATCTGCAATAGCGCCTATAAAATCCTCCAGTTTTGATTTCATGAAAGCGCGGTTGAAATAGGCTTTCGCCGAATGGACGTTCAGCATAATGCAAACGGTATAATCATCGGCAGCACCTTTAAAATCATTGATTTTGTCTTTGAGCATGCCACGGCTGTAATAATAATCAAACTCTTCGGGCTGCATTTTAATAGCCAGGTCATAATCTGCCAGCGCATTTTTATAATCCCCGACATTGTAGGACATAAACCCGCGCGAATAGTAATTTTCCGCACTTGGCTCAGTTGCAATGATCGATGTCATTTCCTTGATTTTCTCTCTGGTTTCAGCAATTTCCTCAGGTTTGGATTGCGCGAAAGAAACCGAAAAAAATAACAAAATCAAACCCAAAATATATTGTTTCATATGCTGTATTTATTAAGAAAGCCCGCAATCAAGCAGGCTTCCAAAATTATTCATTATTAATTGTCAATTATCAATTGATTCTTACCAGCTTCCGCCAGCACCGCCGCCGCTAAATCCGCCGCCACCAAAGCCACCGCCAAATCCTCCGCCGCCGCCGAAACCGCCGCCTCCGGAACTTCCGCCGCCGCCAAATCCGCCACGGCCTAAACTGCTAAGGATGATCATTTCGCCAAGCCCGAAGCCGCCGCCACCATTATTACCGGAGTTCCCGCCGCCTTTTCGTTTGGAAATGATGATTAGGATGATAATAAAAATGATGATGAAAAACGGGATTGGGCTGCCGCTTTTTTCTTTCTTGCGTTCGCCTTTGTATTTGCCTTTGAGTACGTCGAAAATCGCATCGGCACCTTTGTCGAGCCCGTTGTAATAACTTCCGGCCTTGAATTCGGGGATGATGATGTTTCGTGTGAGTTCGCCCGTAATTCCGGCAGTCATTCGGTCCTCGACGCCATAACCCGGCGAAATCCAGATTTTTCTTTCGGCTTTAGCCAATACGATAAAAACGCCATTGTCATTTTGCGCGCTTCCGCCGACGCCCCATTCCTGTCCCCACTTTGGTGTCAACAGCCCGATGTCTTCGCCTTTCAGCGATTCGATCGTAACCACGACAATTTGGGTTGAGGTCGAATCGGAATAACGGATCAGTTTTTCTTCAAGTGCCGATTTTTCTGAAGCCGAGAGCATGTTCGCGTAATCGTAAACGCTCGTCTGGAAATCCGGTTTTTTCGGAATCGTGAATTGTGCAAAACCGATTTGCGTTACGAATAACAGCAAGATCAGTTTTCCGAAAAATAATTTATTGGTGTGTAAAAGCATCAGCTTCGTGATATTTCATTAGATAATTCGTCTGAATCGCCTTCTTCCCAGGGAAAATATTTTTGCAGTTGGTCGCCGGCACTTTTAATTCCGTCAATCAGCCCTTGTTTGAAATTTCCTTGTTTGAATTGTGCTGCCATCGCTTCTTTGGTACAATCCCAGAAATCGTTAGCAACGACATCGTTAATGCCTTTATCGCCGCAAATGACAAAATTCTTGTCTGCTACAGCCAGATAAATCAGCACGCCGTTCTGCAACTTGGTGTTGTCCATTTTGAGCAAATGAAAAACTTCCAGCGCGCGGTCAAACGCATCACCGGAAGTTGTTTTTTCAATGTGTACACGGATTTCGCCTGAAGTTTCCATTTCAGCCACGCGGATTGCTTCCACGATTTCCTGCTCTTCGGCAGTCGTTAAGAAATCTTCGACTTTAGACATCGTTTAGAATTTTACTTCTACAGGTTTGTCAGCGCCTTCAACCGATTTGAAGAATGGTTTTTCAGGATAGCTTCCAAGGAACCATTTTTGCGGAACCGCCAAAACATAACCGTTGTAAGCCTGAACCGATTCGTTGAATCTTGTTCTTGCCGTTAAAATCTGGTTTTCGGTGCTTGCGAGTTCATCCTGCAATTTCAGGAAATTCTGGTTGGCTTTCAATTCAGGATATTGCTCTACGGTCACCAACAATCTTGATAAGGTAGATGACACGCCGGATTGCGCTTGTTGGAATTGCGCCAATTGCTCCGGAGTGATGTTTGATGGATCCACCGTTACAGAAGTCGCTTTTGCACGCGCTTCGATTACAGCGGTTAACGTTCCCTTTTCAAAATCGGCAGCACCTTTTACGGTGTTCACCAAGTTTCCGATCAGGTCATTCCTTCTTTGGTACGATGCGTCAACATTTCCCCATTCTTTTCCTACCGCCTGGCTAAAACCCAAGGCTTTGTTCTGAATGCCCATCGCCCAAAAAATAACGATGACAACGATGGCTCCAATAATAATCCAAGGCAAAAATTTTCTCATGATGTTTAGTTTTAATTGATTTGTTAGATTTATTTTTAACGGCGCGGACATAGCACAAATCCTGCCAAATTTTACAATTCGTTTTTAATGCTTGTCAATTGCGCTTTAATGGTTTCGAGTTTGCTGATGATCTCAAATTTATCGAGCGTTTTTTTCTGGCCTTCTTTCAAGTGCGTTTTGGCACCTTCAAGCGTAAAACCACGCTCTTTGACCAAATGGTAAATTAGTTTGAGGTTTTTGACATCTTCAGGCGTGAACATTCTATTGCCTTTCGCGTTTTTCTTCGGTTTCAGGATGTCAAATTCTTTGTCCCAGAAACGGATCAGCGACGCATTCACGTCAAAAGCTTTGGCTACTTCGCCAATGCTGTAATATCTTTTGTCAGGTGATAATTCTATATGCATCAGTCAAGTGATTGGTTTTCCTGGTTGGCTAATCTGGCAATGGCTACATATTCTGCAGCCGAAATGTTGCCGTAATAAAAATTTAGCGGGTTTACGACCTCGCCGTTTTTGTGTACTTCGTAATGGCAGTGCGGTGCTTCCGAACGGCCGGTGCTGCCCACATATCCAATCACATCGCCGCGTTTTACACGTTGCCCGGCGCGCACATTGTATTTGCTCAAATGCCCGTAAAGCGTTTCATATCCAAAGCCGTGGCGAATGACAATATGGTTTCCATAACCTGAAGCCGTATTGTCGGCACGATCAACCACGCCGTCGCCGGTTGCGTAAATCGGTGTTCCCGATTTGGCCGAAAAATCCATTCCGGCGTGAAATTTCCGCACTTTCGTAAACGGATCGGTTCTATATCCAAAACCAGAAGCCATGGCTTTTAGATTCTCATTCCGTACTGGTTGAATCGCCGGGATGGCGGCAAGCAAATTGTTTTTCTCTTTGGCTAATTTAAGGATTTCATCTAAAGATTTCGATTGAATCACCAATTCTTTTGAAATGATGTCCACGCGCTTTGAAGTATTGATTACAAGCTCGGAATTGTCGAAACCTTCGAGTTCTTTATACCGGTTCACACCGCCAAATCCGGCTTTTCTTTGTTCATCGGGAATTGCAGACGTATTAAAATACACGCGGTATAAATTGTTGTCGCGGTCTTCCACATTTTCCAAAACTTCGTCAATCTGGTCCATTTTTTTGTTCAGGATCGCATATCTGATCTTAAAATTCTCAATCTCTCGCGCCTGCAAACGGTCTTTCGGCGTTTCAAAAAAAGGCGTGTTTAATAAAACAACAAAACTCAGTACGCCAAACAACGCCGCCGCCACTAAAAACAGTGCAGCATAGCCCAATTTGGTCGCTTTCTTCGTCTTGATTTTACGATACGCCAGATTTTCGGCATCGTAATAATATTTTACCTTCTTCATATTTTAAAAAATCCTATTTTTGCACGTGAAAAAACAGGTTTCCGGACATTTAAAACGTTAGTCGAACAAATTTACTAAATAGTTTCACTTGTTTACCCGATTTTTCTGAATAAAGACATTATAATTTGGTGCAAGGTCAATGGTACAAGGTTCAAGGCGCATAGATGCCACAAACCAAACCCTGAGCCCAAAACCCTGAACCCAGAACCTATCATAAAAATGAAATCACAGGAAATCCGCAAGCAGTTTCTCGAATTTTTCCAAAGCAAAGGCCATTTAATCGTGCCATCTGCGCCCATCGTTTTAAAAGACGATCCTACGCTGATGTTCAACAATTCCGGAATGGCGCAATTCAAGGAATATTTCCTTGGCAACGGCACGCCAAAAAGCAAACGCATCGCCGACACGCAGAAATGCCTTCGCGTATCCGGGAAACACAACGATCTGGAAGAAGTAGGGATTGATACGTACCACCACACCATGTTCGAGATGCTCGGAAACTGGAGTTTTGGCGATTACTTCAAAAAAGAAGCGATCCACTGGGCCTGGGAATTGTTGACCGAAGTCTACAAAATCGACAAAGATATTTTATACGTAACCGTTTTCGAAGGCAGCGAAGAAGAAAACGTGCCTTTCGACCAAGAAGCGTTCGACATCTGGAAAACCTTAATTGCAGAAGACCGCATTTTGCTCGGAAACAAAAAAGACAATTTCTGGGAAATGGGCGATCAGGGTCCGTGTGGGCCGTGTTCGGAAATCCACGTGGATATTCGCTCGGCGGAAGAAAAAGCAAAAGTTTCAGGACGCGATCTGGTCAATAACGACCATCCGCATGTCGTAGAAATCTGGAACAATGTCTTTATGGAATTCAACCGCAAAGCCGACGGTTCGCTTGAAAAATTACCTGCGCGACACGTTGATACAGGAATGGGTTTCGAGCGTTTGTGCATGGTTTTGCAAGGCGTTCAATCGAATTATGATACAGACGTTTTCTCGCCGCTGATCGAAAAAATCGAAAAAATCACAGCGGCAAAATATACGATTAAAGCCAAAGACGACGAAGAAGAAAAAATAAACATTGCGATCCGTGTCATTGCCGATCACGTTCGTGCGGTGGCGTTTGCGATCGCCGATGGACAATTGCCGTCAAACACCGGTGCCGGTTATGTGATTCGCCGGATTTTGCGTCGTGCGATCCGATACGGATTTACGTTTTTGAATACGAAAGAACCGTTTATTTACCAATTGGCTGAAGTATTGGCCGATCAAATGGGCGGGTCGTTTCCCGAAATCCGTACGCAGCAGCATTTGGTGCAGAATGTGATCCGTGAAGAAGAAGCGTCCTTTTTGAGGACCTTAGACCAAGGTTTGCAATTGCTTGAAAACGTCATTTCTGAAACTACAGAAAAAACCGTTTCGGGCCAGAAAGCATTCGAATTGTATGATACTTTTGGTTTTCCGATCGATTTGACCGCGTTGATTTTGCGTGAAAGAAATTACGAACTCGACGAAGACGGTTTCGACAAAGCGATGTTCGAACAAAAAACACGTTCCCGCGCGGCATCGGAAGTTTCTACTGACGACTGGACGATTTTAGTTCCGGGAAATACCGAAACTTTTGTCGGTTATGATTTATTGGTCAACGAAGTCAAAATCACGCGTTACCGAAGCATCGATTCAAAAAAAGACGGAAGATTGTACCAGATCGTTCTTGACCATACGCCATTTTATCCCGAAGGCGGCGGACAGGTTGGCGATAAGGGAACGTTATCCAACGAAAACGAAACGATCGAAATCATCGATACGAAAAAAGAAAACAACCTGATTCTGCATTTGTCGAAACACCTTCCCGAAGATGTGAACGCGGCATTCATTGCAAAGGTTGATAAAAAGTTAAGACAGGATTCGGCTAGCAACCACTCGGCGACACACTTGATGCATCTGGCTTTGCGCAGCATTTTGGGTACGCATGTCGAGCAAAAAGGTTCGTTGGTGAATCCGAATTATCTGCGCTTTGACTTTTCGCATTTTGCAAAGGTAACCGATGAGCAATTGAAACAGGTGGAAGATTTTGTAAACGCAAGAATCCAGGAACAATTGCCATTGGAAGAACGTCGGAATATTCCGTTTCAGCAAGCCGTTGACGAAGGTGCGATGGCGTTGTTTGGTGAAAAATACGGCGATTCGGTCAGGGCGATCAAATTTGGAAACAGCGTTGAATTGTGCGGCGGCATCCACGTCAAAAATACCGCCGACATTTGGTATTTTAAAATCATCAGCGAAGGTGCGGTTGCAGCCGGAATCAGAAGGATTGAAGCGATTACATCGGATGCGGTAAAACAATATTACAACGATCAGGAAAAAGCATTGGGCGAAATCAAAACGATTTTGAAAAATCCGCAGGATTCGATCAAAGCCGTGGTTTCTTTGCAGGATGAAAATGCGAAACTCAAAAAGCAATTGGAAGTTTTACTGAAAGACAAAGCGAAAAACCTCAAAGGCGAACTCGCATCCGAACTCGAGGAAATCAATGGCGTACAATTTTTAGCAACGCAAGTCGATTTAAATGCTGAAGGCGCGAAAGACCTGGCTTACGAACTCGGGAACCTTGGAAAAAACCTGTTTCTGGTATTGGCTACAGCCGAAAACGACAAGCCGATGCTTACGGTTTACATTTCGAAAGAATTGGCCGCTGAAAAAAACCTCAATGCCAGCCAAATCGTTCGCGAACTTGGGAAACACATTCAGGGCGGCGGCGGCGGACAACCGTTTTTCGCAACTGCCGGAGGAAAAGATATCCTTGGGATTCCGCAAGCCCTGGAAGCAGCGGTTGGTTTTATAAAATGAAAGAATCAAATAAGAATTTAAAACCGGTTTCGTAAATGATGCCGGTTTTTTTACACTTAATAAGAGCTATATGAATAAAATTAGATTTTTTTCGTTTTAAGTTTTTTTTAACAAAAAAATTCCCCTTTATTTGCGGCAACTAAAACTTAAAACAAAATGAAAAAAATTATTTGCTTTTTAAGCCTTTCTATGGTATTGGCATCTTGCTCCAGTGATGACGCAACGTCGATTGAAGAAATCTTGCCAATGACCGTGCATTTGACAAAAACGATTGAAACAGATCAAGATGGTTCGCTTACAACAGTTTACACCTACGATGGAAACAAAATAAAAGAGACAATCGATTCAGATGGCTACAAAATGGTATTTACTTACACAGGAGATTTGATTACCAGAGCGGTTGAATATGATGACGAAGGTGCAATTTATGGAGACGATGTTTATGTTTACAATGCGCAAGGTCAATTGATACAAAATTTTTACAGCTCTGAGGGCTATAAAGATAAATACGACTATACGCACAATGCTGACGGTACGATTTCAGTTGCAAAATACACTACAGCCCATAACTCAGATGTGTATGTCCTTTCATATAATGGGAAAATTTTTAGCAATAAAGTAGAAGAATATGTCGCTGCAATTGCCGGTTCGCCAGCATTCACGGCTACACATACCTTCACTTACGACGATAAAAACAATCCAATGGTGAACATTACAGGTTTTGATAAACTTGCATTTCTAGGAGACAGATCAGCTACAAACTATACAAACAATGTAATTAAAGAAGTATACACAACTTCAACAAATTTGAATCAGCCGATGTCAACATCCGTTTACAGCTATACAGATGCAAATTTCCCTGCAACTTCTGTTGAAACCTATGTTGATAATGGAGAAACGGTTTCTACCCAGTATTTTTACTAAATTCCAGTAAACATTAAGTTTATCTAATTATAAAGCCCGGGCAATTTGTCCGGGCTTTTTTTATCATATTTGTTAAAACTAAACCAAATGATGAAAAATGACGCTTCGAATTCCGCAAGGGTCTGGAAGCTGGTTCGTTTTTTTCTTCTTTTTCTGCTTTAAGTTTTTTTTAACAAATAAATTCTCTTTTATTTGCGGCAACTAAAACTTTAACAAAATGAAAAAAATTATTTGTTTTTTAAGCCTTTCAATGGTGCTCGCTTCTTGTTCCAGCGACGATTCTACAGAAACTGTAGAAAATAATAACCCTGCGCTGTTTGTAACAAAAACGGTGGAAGATATGAATACAGCAACGCCATACACTACACTTTACACTTACAACGGCAATAAAATCGTATCAGCACTGGACGAAGTTGGAGATGGTTATTTTTACACCTATACAGGAGACCTGATCACGAAAGTTGAAAACAAAGAAGATGGTGAAGTCACAGAAACTGAATTTTATACTTATGATGCTCAGCAAAGATTGTCTACTTATTTGGTACTAAACGAGGAGTTCGAGTCGGGATATAAATTCGTTTACGCATACAATCTTGATGGGACGGTTACAATTTCACAATACAGAGGGACAATGACCTCTCAGCCTAATTTGCATGCTACTTCAACAGCGTTTTTTGAAAATGGTGAAGTGGTAAAAATCACAAGCTCTGTTGAAATGACGCTGCTTTATACCTACGACGACAAAAACAATCCGTTCAAAAATGTTTTAGGATATAGTAAAATTTCATACGACGACACTTCTGCGCTTGGCATGTCTCACAATGTAACGACTTCTAATGACTTTTTCGGACCGAATGAAGATGTCGATACAACAACATATACTTACAATATCTTCAATTATCCTGTAACGGAAACTTTTCGCGGATCTACAATTAACTATTTCTACGAATAAGCGCCAATAAAATTTGACGGATAAAGTGTAAGTTTGTAAAACAATTTACAATGCAATTCAGAACCAGTATTTTTACTAAATTCCAATAAACATCAAGTTTTTCTAATTATAAAAAAGCCCGGGCAATTTGTCCGGGCTTTTTTTATCATATTTGTTAAAACTAAACCAAATGATGAAAAATGACGCAGGATTTTGAGGCGGCGACTGGTTTTGTGAAATAAAAAGCTAAAATCTGCAAATCCGCAATTTTCCAGGATCTGGGATTTTTGCGGATTTTTATTGGAACGATTAAGCAACTACACAATTCAAATCAAAGCATAATGAAGTGTTATAAAATTTTACGGCTTTTATTCGTTTTATGATTTCTGAATTTTATACTTTTTTGTAAAATAAATGGCTATTTACATTGTTTTTTTGTTTTATTTGTCGGAATTAACTTTGTAAATATGAAACATTATAAAAGCGGTCAAAAATTTTTGATGCTGTTGTCTGTGATTTTGTCTGTTGCCGCGAATGCACAAGACAAGATCCTTGAGTTAAAGTTAGATGAAAAACACCGCTATTTGCAAAATGAATTTACAGATAATGGCCTGTCATATTTCGTAACGGGCAATGATAAAAGTTCTAAAACAGATTTGAAAATTGTAAGTTACGACAGTGATTTCAATGTTTTATACACCAAAAATATGGAGTCAAAATACAAAGGCCTGCCTGCTTTTTTTGGCCGGGGAGCGAGCGATCCACAAGTATTTTATAAACTGTATCCAACACCTGAAGGCAAATATGCAATTGCCGAAACCGATAAGCTGTTGCTTGATAATAAAGGCAATGCCAAAAACTTTGACGTGTTCAATGATCCTGATTTTAAGGATTTTGACAGCAAATTCAACATACAATCAAACGATTATTCCTGTTACTTCGGATATAAGAAAGTGAACGGAAAAATTGATAAAGAGGCGAATGAACCCTATATTTTCCGGGTAAATTTTGTGGATGTCAAGCATCAATTGATCCCGATAAAATTCCCAAAGGTTGCTTCAATGCTCAAAGAAGAAAAAAAGCCAAAAAAGCCATCTGATACGCAGGAATGGGGCATTTCTGTTCACGACGACCAACAGTTTTACATGATCAACAAAATGTCTACAAGAGATCATAGAGAAGATCAGTACAACATTGCCGGTTTTGATTATGATGGAAAACTGGTGAAGCAACTGTCTATTCTGCTGAAGATGCAAGACAAGGGTTTTGTATTGTCAGATACTGGTTTCGGATCAAAAACTGTCGTAAGCGGCAACATGGTTAGTGTAGGGCTTATGGACGATGCAGCAACCGGAAACATTTATGCAGATGAAAACAGCGAATTTTTTTACATCTACGGACTGTATTCAACAGATAAAATCGGTAATATCAATAAAGCCGATTACAATGGGTTTTACATTCATAAATACAATAGCAAAGGCGAACTGATTTGGAAAACGGAACATGAAATTGTAGATAAAAAAGGATTTAACGTTACGCAGCGTCCGTTTGCTACCAACGTGAGTTTTATCAAAATTGGCAAAGACCAAATTGGTTTCAGGATTTATAATTTCAGTGAAAAATATGCGCACTTTTTTCAATTGGATGCAAAAGAAGGAAAGATTGCGAAAAATCAGAAGTGCGATTACAAGATAGAAAGTTACCGTTTTTACGGAGTCAGCGGCGGCGCATTTGCAACCGGATATGCCGTAGATAAGATATATGAAAACAAACACTTTGACATTAATAGCTTGTATGCAGCATTTTTGAATCCGAAAGTGGATCAGTTTTTTAAGAATTCAGGGAGAGAAGACCTGAACTACAATTGCAAAATTAACCAAAATGAAATTTTTTTAATTGAAGAAAACACCAAAAAACATTCTTTTAGATTGCTTCGATTTGACTTGTAAATTTGAAACATGAATTTCAGAACTTCAATACCCATTTCTAAAAGTGATTTTCAAATAAATTACCATTCAAAAATCGTATCGCTGGGTTCCTGTTTTGCCGTGAACATGGCCGAAAAATTCGATTATTTCAAATTTCAGAATGCTGTTAATCCATTCGGGATTTTATTTCATCCGATGGCCATTGAAAAATTCGTCGGCTTTGCAGCAGATCAGAAAGCATTTACGGAAAAAGACATTTTCTTCCACAACGAACGCTGGCATTGCTTTGATGCACATTCCGGTTTAAGCAATTCCGATAGCGACCAATTGCTTCAAAGCCTCAATCTAAAAGTTTTTGAGACCGCTGAAAATCTGTCAAAAGCATCACATGTAATCATTACTTTCGGAACGGCGTGGACGTACCGCAATATCGAATCTGATCAAATCGTCGCAAATTGCCATAAAGTCCCGCAAAAACAGTTTAAAAAGGAATTGCTTTCGGTAGAGACGATTAAAAAAAGCATCCGGAATACGATCGGATTGTTAGCGAAAATCAATCCGGCACTTCAAATCATTTTCACCATTTCGCCTGTTCGCCACCTCAAAGACGGTTTTGTCGAAAACCAATGGAGCAAATCAAACCTGATGTCGGCGCTTCAGGAAATCGTGCACCAATCTCAAAATTTTGGGAAGGAAAGCATTCATTATTTTCCGTCGTATGAAATCATGATGGACGAACTCCGCGATTACCGTTTTTATGCCGAAGACATGATTCATCCAAACCAAACGGCGGTCGATTACATCTGGAAGCGATTTTCTGAAACCTGGATTTCTGAAGCCGCGATTCCGATGATGGATCAGGTTGACAATATTCAAAAATCCCTGCAGCACCGGCCATTCAACCCGCATTCCGAAAAGCATCAGCTGTTTTTATCCAAATTAAACCAGCAGATTTTACTGCTTCAAACCCAATTTCCGCACCTCCGATTTTAAAAAAAATACGTATTTCTTCGTATTGTAACCGTTTGCCAATTGGCGCAGATTTGCATTGTAATAATAACTAAAACAATCAAATCATGAAAACAATTACAAATTTTGCAAAATTCGGAATTTTATCAATCGCACTTTTTCTATGCTCATGCAGCGGCGATGACGATTCGACACCGGTAGCAGCCATTCAAAGCATCCCAGAATCAGGCTCTTACATCACTGCGAAAGTCGACGGAAACGACTTCAGCTCGATCATTTTTGGAGTTACTTCGGCATCCGCTTCAAGAGTAGTCTCTGGTGATTTGACAACAATCACTGTTCTAGGCGCAAATTTAAGTGCCGATTCTGTATTGATAAATCTGACGAACATCACAGCAACAGGAACCTATGAAATCAGCCCGAACACCGATTCTGTCATGGCTTTTACGCCAGCAAGCGGCGGCGTTTCTTACAGCACCGGGGAATGTGCAGGAACTGTAGGAACCATCACGGTCACTTACATTGACAATACCAAAGTTGAAGGCACATTTTCATTCAAAGGAAAAGATTCAGACACTTGCGAAACCAGCGCAATGAAAACTGTTACTGAAGGATCGTTCAGAGGTGTTTTCATGCAATAATGCCCCCAATTTTATTCATCCAAAATTTAAACAAAATGAAATCAAAAATATTTTCCCTCGCTGTATTGATGTTAGCGCTCGGATTTGTTTCCTGCAGCAGTGACGACGATGCCCAGGTTGTTGAACAAGTTATTCCAACGGCGGCCGCAGGGTTTAAATGGAAAGAAAACGGCGGTGCAGAAATCACAGCCGACCAGGCCTATTTTGAAACGGCTTACAAAACAATCAAAGCGTCAAAAGGAACATCAGGAACGCCGGGCTATCAGTTTGTTGAAATCAATCTTTCAGGAACGGCTCCCGCAACTTATACAGTCGGTCCGGGCAATGCGGTAAGTACTTTGGCAGGATATGTAGCCAGTGCCGGCAGTGTGGTGATCTCGTCGAATGCTTCGGGTAAAATGTCGGGAACGGTAACATCTACGGGAAGTGGTAGTGGGGTTACAAGTTTCGATGCGACATTTACCGATATCGAAGTGCGGTAACAGATCATTTTTGAGGAAAAATACGGCAATTGCCGTATTTTTTTTCGTTTGTAAAAACTCCAATTTTGTAACATGGGATTTCTAATATCAACAGTTATGATTGTACTGCTTATCGCAACGATAGTGTCACTTGTTGGCGTGATCGTATTTTTGAATGTCAGGTTTTACAGGGAGAAAAAGGTTTTTAAAACGCGGATCGAAACCCTGAAGCAAATCATTTTTGAAATTTCCAAAAAGGAAAACGGACAGCGCATACAGCTGAAGTTATCGGATGAAATGGACCGCAAACTTAAATCGGCGAAAGCCACACTCAGCGGTGATATTTTCGAGCTTAATTATGAAATGTTCGAAATCCTGTCAAAAAATAACCTGCTCAAAAAATAGTCCGGTGTTAAATTTTATTATTTTTAGCAATCTGAAATGATCCTAACGGTCTATATTCCAAATCGGAAAATGAACACAAATGCCATTCTGATCTTAGTAAACAAATAAATTTCGAATCCAATTGACAATAAAAACTACAATTAATCGTCTGCGCCCACCGCATCTCAAACTGCAATCATGTTAAGGCTTGCTTTCATCTGTTGCTTTTTTTGCACTGGCTTATTGCTTGCACAGCGCATCAAAACGATTGATTCGATCAATAAAATTCCATACGAAACCAAAGTTGCAAAAGCAGCGATTCTGGACCGTGTGTTCTTTAACAACGCCATCAATTCCAAAAAAATAAAATATGTTTTGGGTGAAGCCGACAGTTACAGCAATCTCGGTTTGGTTTATTATTATCAAGGCAAATATGCGCTGAATGTTGATTACATGCTAAAAGCGATCAAACTTTACGAAGCCGCCGGCGCAAAGGACAAACAAGCGTCTGAATATGCCAATCTGGGGTATTCGATGAAGCGGCGCGACATGCAGAAAGCGCAGTATTACATGCAAAAAGGCAAAACCATAGCCGAAACTGAAAACAGCACGTTTCCGCTAATGGGGATTTATGACAATTATGGGGTGCTTAAAGAAATGCAAACACAACTTGATAGCGCGCTTTTTTTCTACAATAAAAGCTTGTTGTTGAAGGAGCAGGCGAAGGATAGTTTGGGAATTCCGTACAGTTTGAACAATATCGGCGGGATTTACATGATGAAAAACCAATTCCAGTTGGCTGAAAATATTTACAACCGGGCATTGCAGATCAGGATTTTAAAAAAAGACGCTATAGGAATTGCAGAAAATTTCCAGAATTTGGGCAATTTGTACTTTGCACAGAAAAAATATCCATTGGCAATTGATTTCTATGAAAAATCGCTTGAAATGGCATTGAAACACCGCTATCTTTTTCTCATCCAAAGCAATTATAAAAGCATTGCAGACAGTTATGAACTGCTCAAAAATCCTATTGAAGCGTTTGCCAATTTTAAAAATTATTCGCAATACAAAGACAGTTTGCTGAACAAGGAAACCAACTCGAAAATTGCCGAGCTCGAAATTCAGTTTGACACGAATAAAAAGGAAAAACAGCTGGTAGAAAATAAAAACGAATTGCTGCAAAAAGAAGCCGAAGCCAAACAAAGGAATATGCTGCTGCTCACGGTTTCGATCCTTGCTTTTTTTACCATCGTCATTGCATTTTTAATTTACCGCCAGCAAAAACTCAAAAACAACCAGCAGGCGCAGGAGCACGAACTCAAAACGGCAATTGCCCAAATCGAAACGCAGAACAAATTACAGGAGCAGCGCCTTAGCATTTCGCGCGATTTGCACGACAACATCGGCGCGCAGCTGACCTTTATCATTTCGTCGGTAGACAATGTCAAATATGCGTTCGATTTGCAGAATTCAAAGCTCGACAACAAACTCCAAAGCATCAGCAGTTTTACAAAATCAACAATTTTAGAGCTTCGCGATACGATCTGGGCAATGAACAACAACGAAATTTCATTTGAAGATTTGCGTGTCCGGATCCTTAATTTCGTCGAAAAAGCGAAAGAAGCAAAGGAAAATGTAGCCTTTCATTTTAATATCGATGCCCGTTTGGATGCTTTGAAATTGTCGTCGATTGCCGGAATGAATATTTACCGCACGATCCAGGAAGCAGTAAATAATGCGATCAAATACTCCGAAGCTTCAGAAATTGCGATAAACGGAAACCTCATTGGCGATGACATCAAAATTACCATTCACGACAACGGGATTGGTTTTGATAAATCGACAGTCGAAAAAGGGAATGGCCTTTTAAACATGGAAAAACGCATTGAAGATATTGGCGGAATTTTCAATATTGCATCCGAAAATACAAAAGGAACTACGGTTACAGCTTTATTAAAACGCAACGAAAATACATTCTCATGATAAAACTGGCTCTTGTTGACGACAATTCGTTCTTGATCAAAACAGCTCAGGAAAAGCTGTCGTTCTTTGATGATTTTGTGGTAAAATTTACTGCGGTTAACGGAATCGATCTGGTCGAAAAATTAGAAATCAACCACAATATCGACCTGATTCTGATGGATATTGAAATGCCGAAAATGAATGGTATTGAGGCCACGGCAATCGTAAAGCAAAAATATCCGCAAATTAAAATCATCATGCTGACGGTTTTTGATAACGATGAAAATATCTTCAAATCGATCAAAGCCGGCGCCGACGGTTATTTGCTCAAAGAAGTCAACCCTAAAGATTTGCAGCAGGGCATACGCGATACTTTAAACGGCGGTGCGACGATGACGCCGTCAATTGCGCTAAAAACGCTGAAATTGTTTAGGAATCCGGTCGAATTTGACTCGGTTAAAAATGACGACATTAAATTAACCACGCGCGAAATCGAAGTGCTGGAACAGCTCAGTAAAGGATTGAAATACAATTTTATCGCAGATAATTTATTTCTTTCTGTAGGAACGGTGCGCAAACACATCGAAAATATTTACACCAAACTCCAGGTGCACAACAAGCTTCAGGCCATCGAAAAAGCCAGAAATAACAAGCTGATTTGATCTTTTGCCTTTCAAAGCCATTTTCTTTTTCCTAACTTTATCAAAAAAAGAAATGCTCAGGAAAATTCTATATCTGGTTGCGGCGTTGCTTGTCGCGGTGCTTTTGTTCCGCTATTGCGAATTCAAGAAAGAAGATTCGTCGACCATCGATTACAACACCAATTTAATTCAGCAGCAAATCATAAACGTAGGAAAACTTGTCGTAACCGAAGGCCATTTTTCGCAGGTTTTGACTTACAAAGACCAGGACAAATACCTCATGAACATGATTTCGTTCGATAAAAAAGCGCTGATCGTTGTCAATGCAGATGTTACGGTGGCCTACGATTTGCGTCAGGTAAAATACGACATCGATGAAAAGAACAAAACGATCACGATTTTAAACATCCCGAAAGAGGAAATCAACATCAGCCCGGACATCCAGTTTTACGACGTCACGCAAAGCAAACTCAATCCGTTTACGGGCGACGATTACAATAAGATCAACAAATCGGTGCGCGCCAGCCTTGCTAAAAAAATGGAAAAATCGGCGCTTAAAGCCAATGCGCAAAACCGTCTGGTCAGCGAACTTTCAAAGATCCTGATCCTTACCAATACGATGGGCTGGAAGTTGCAATACGAAGGCAAACCGATCGAAAAAGAAAACGATCTCAAAACCAATCTGAAATTATAATTGATGAAGATTACCGATCGTAAATCTGATATTGTGAGCATCTCGGCGAAGCTTTTTAAAGAAAAAGGCTACAGTGCCGTAACGATGCGCGACATTGCGCAGGCACTCGAAATCAAAGCGGCAAGTTTGTACAACCACATCAAATCGAAGCAGGAAATTTTGGGTTTGATCGTGGTCGGGATTGCCGAAGAATATACCAACACGATCCGTTCGATTGAAACTTCTGATGAAACTTCAATCCAAAAAATAGAAAAAGTCATCCAGCTTCACATCGATATTACAGTTAAAAATCCCGATGCATTGGCTTCACTCAACAACGATTGGATGCATTTGCCGGCAGCCGAATTGGTTTATTTTTTACAGATGCGTGAAGAATACGAAGACATTTTCCGGCGTATTGTCAAAAAAGGAATCGCTGACGGAGAAATCAAAAACGGGAATTCAGAAGTCATTATCTTTTCGATTCTGTCGACAATCAGAACACTGTATTTGTGGTATGGTAAAAAGAAAGAATTTTCTGCATCGACCTTAAAATCAAATCTTAGCAAAGTTTTACTCGAAGGAATTGTATAGATTTTAATCCGAATTCCCTTGTAAAATTCTGTTGTAATCTGTTAATTATCAGGCTGAATATAACTTTTCAAACGTTATCGTGAAGCGTAAAGAAATAATTCTTAAATTTGCATAGTAAACTAACGGTTGTTAGTTAAAATTTCAACAGCTCAAAAATACCAATGGCGAAATTTCACCACATAAAAGTGCTCGACGTTTATAAAGAAACCAAAGATTGTTCGGTGGTTTCGTTTGATATTCCAGAAGAAATCAAACAGGAATTTCAATATACGCATGGGCAACACCTGACTTTACGCGCATTTTTAGACGGAAAAGAAATCAGAAGGTCCTATTCGCTGTGTTCTAGTCCGGTCGAAAATAAATGGCAGGTCGCGATTAAAAAAATCAACGGTGGCCAATATTCGGCTTTCGCCAATGACACGCTGAAAATGGGCGATGTGGTCGAACTGATGCCACCAATCGGCGTTTTTACGTCGAAAATCGAACCTGAAAAAGCCAAAAATTACATCGTTTTTGCCGCCGGAAGCGGAATCACACCGATCCTGTCAATCATCAAAACGCATTTGGCCTTAGAACCAAAAAGCAAATTCCAGCTTTTTTACCTGAACCGAACCGTCAAATCGATTATCTTTAAAGAAGAAATCGAACAGCTCAAAAATAAATATTTCGGACGCCTCGAAATTTTCCATTTCCTCACGAAAGAACACCGCAATATCGAATTGCTGAACGGCCGTTTCACGAAAGAAAAATTACAGGTTTTAACCGAAAAAATCATAGACGTTTCATCCGTAGACGATTGTTTCATCTGCGGGCCCGAAGAAATGATTTTCCTGATCCGCGACGAATTGGCTGCAGCCGGATTGTTAAAAGACAAAATCCATTTCGAATTGTTCAACACCGGAAATTCTGATGCCGACAAACAACGCGTCAGCAAAATCCTCGAAAAGAAAGTCGAAGGCACCGATGTCACGATCATTGACGGCGGAAAAGAATTCCATTTCATCATGGACAACGATTACGACAACATCCTCGATGGCGCACTTGCCGCTGGAGCCGATTTGCCGTTTGCCTGTAAAGGCGGCGTTTGCAGCACCTGCCGTTGCAAAGTCATCGAAGGAACAGTTGAAATGAAAGTCAATTACGCGCTTGACGAAAACGAAGTCGCGAAAAATTACATATTAAGCTGCCAAGCGGTTCCGACTTCCGAAAAAGTCGTTGTCGATTTTGGCGCTTAAATTTAATGGATAATTGATAATGGCGCGGTTTGCAAAAATAATTCGTGAATTCGTGGCTGAAAATAAGCCATTAACAAATTAAGTCTCATTTAGCAATGCAAAACTTAATTTTTCTTGATTCCTTAATGGTTCAAAAATAAAATAACTAAATTTTAAAGTTATGAGTGAATTGGAAATGAAAGAACTGGAAGCGATTTTCGACCGCAAGATCGCCAATGACGAAAAGATCGAACCCAAAGACTGGATGCCGGAGAAATACCGCAAAACGCACATCCGCCAGATCTCCCAACATGCACATTCCGAAATTGTCGGCATGCTTCCCGAAGGAAACTGGATCACGCGCGCGCCTTCACTAAGAAGAAAAGTCGCGCTTTTGGCTAAAGTCCAGGACGAGGCCGGACACGGTTTGTACCTGTACAGTGCCTGCGAAACTTTAGGTGTTTCCCGCGAAGAATTGTACGAACAACTGCATTCCGGCGAAGCCAAATATTCCAGCATTTTCAATTATCCAACCGTAACCTGGGCCGATATGGGAGCCATCGGCTGGCTTGTTGACGGTGCGGCGATCATCAACCAAGTTCCACTGACAGCGACTTCTTTCGGTCCGTATGCGCGCGCGATGGTGCGTGTGTGTAAAGAAGAAAGTTTTCACCAACGACAAGGTTTCGAGATCATGATGACCTTAGCAAACGGAACCCAAGAACAAAAAGACATGGCACAAGATGCGTTAAACCGCTGGTGGTGGCCGTCGTTAATGATGCTCGGGCCAACAGACGCCGAATCCGTCCACACCGAACAATCGATGAAATGGAAACTCAAACGCAAAACCAACGACGAATTGCGCCAGCAGTTTATCGACCAAACGGTTCCACAAGCAGAACTCATCGGCTTGACGATTCCCGATCCCGATTTAAAATGGAATGAAGAAACCAAACGCTATGATTTCGGCGCACTCGACTGGGACGAATTCTGGCAGGTCGTAAAAGGCCACGGTCCATGCAACAAAGCCCGGATGGATGCCCGGAAAAATGCCTGGAGCAAGGGCGAATGGGTACGCGATGCCGCAATGGCTTACGCCGAAAAACAGGAATCAAAACTAGAAACAGCAGTATAACCGGTACAAGGTGCAAGGTTCAAGGTGTAAGGTTAGCACTGCCCTGAACCCTGAACCCAATACCCTGAACCTTTTTAACATGAAAAACTGGCCACTTTGGGAAGTATTTGTAAGAAGTAAAAACGGACTCGAACACCGCCATTGCGGAAGTTTACATGCAAGCGATGCCACGATGGCGCTCGAAAATGCGCGTGATGTCTACACCAGAAGAATGGAAGGTGTCAGCATTTGGGTCGTTCCGTCAAAGGAAATCACGGCCTCAAATCCTGATGACAGCGCAGAATTGTTCGACCCTGCAAAAGACAAAGCCTACCGTCATCCAACATTTTACGAATTGCCGGAAGAATTAAAACACATGTAGAATGGTGCAAGGTTTTGGGTACAAGGTGCAAGTCTTTGGATTGTCCTGAACCCTGAACCCTGAACCCTGAACCAAAATAAATGCAAAACTTAATCCAATACATCTACGGAATCGCCGACAACGCCCTAATCTTAGGCCAACGCCTCGGCGAATTGTGTGGCCACGGACCCAATCTCGAAACCGATATTGCCATGACAAATATCGCGCTTGATTTACTCGGGCAAACGCGCAGTTATTACCAATATGCCGCGAAATTCTCAGGAAATGAAGCGACCGAAGATACGATTGCATTCCTGCGAAGCGAACGCGAATATAAAAACGTGTTGCTCGTCGAACAGCCGAATACCGATTTTGCATATTCGATTGGCAGACAATTTTTGTTCGATGTCTATCATTTACTGATGCTCGAACAATTGCAAAACAGCAGCGACGAAACGCTTCAGGCAATTGCCAAAAAAAGCATCAAAGAAGTGTCGTACCACAAGCGTTTCTCCTCCGATTGGATCAAACGTCTGGGCGACGGAACTGAGGAAAGCCATGCAAAAATGCAAAATGCAATCAACGATCTATGGACGTTCACTGATGAATTGTTCCATCAAACCGATGCCGATAAAGCCATGGTTTCTGAACAAATCGGCGTCGATGTCACGCAATTAAAAGAAGCGTATTATTCAATAATTTCAGATATTTTAACCGAGTCGACATTACAAATTCCCGATCTTAAATATTTCCAAAAAGGAGGAAAACAAGGCATTCACAGCGAGCACATGGGCTATTTATTAGCCGATTTGCAGTATATGCAACGAACATTTCCAAATATGAATTGGTAATTTTTTAAGGAGCCATTTCCCGCTATCCGTTGCAATCTTTTCGCTTTTAAAGAAAAAGCAAAAAGGATTTCCACTACTATCGGGGCTAGCCTCAACAATAAACGATGACAGCACAGCAACAACATATCGACCCAAAACTCGCCGCGATCCTCGAATCGGTCTCCGATCCCGAAATCCCGGTGCTTTCCATCATGGAAATGGGCGTTGTGCGCACCGCAGAAATCAAAAACAACATCGCCCAAATTACGATCACGCCCACCTATAGCGGCTGTCCCGCCATGGATGTCATCGGCGACGACATCAAAAAAGCATTCGCAGCAAATGGCATCGAAGCCAAAATCGAACTCGTTCTAGCGCCAGCCTGGACTACCGACTGGATCACGCCCAAAGGCCGCAAAGCGCTCGAAGATTACGGAATCGCCTCACCATTAGAACCCGAAGCCGACATCGAAGCCTTACTCGGAAATAAAAAATTAATCAAATGCCCACAATGCGGCTCACAAAATACCAAAATGATCAGCCAGTTCGGATCAACAGCCTGCAAAGCGTTTTTTCAATGCCAGGATTGCAAAGAGCCATTTGATTATTTCAAGTGTTTAAAATAATAATCAATTGTCCATTATCAATTATCCATTAAAAAATGAATTCAATCATCTTAAAAATTGAAAATAACATCGCAACGATTACGTTAAACCGTCCTGAAGTGTTCAACAGCTTCAACCGCGAAATGGCGCTTTTGATGCAGCAAACTTTAGACGATTGTGCGAATGATACAAACGTTCGTGCGATTGTTATTACCGGTGCCGGGAAAGCATTCTGCGCCGGGCAGGACTTGAAAGAAGTGACGACTCCCGAATTGAATCCGGGTTTCAGGAAAATACTCGAAGAACATTACAACCCGATCATCGAAAGAATCCGCAGGATAGAAAAACCGGTTGTAGCTGCTGTAAATGGTGTGGCTGCCGGAGCCGGAGCAAACATTGCATTGGCCAGCGACATTGTAATCGCTGCAGAAAATGCCGCGTTCATTCAGGCGTTCAGTAAAATCGGGCTTGTGCCAGACAGCGCCGGAACTTTTTTCTTGCCAAGATTGATCGGTTTTCAAAAAGCGTCGGCATTGATGATGCTCGGCGATAAAGTATCGGCAACCGAAGCTTACAATATCGGAATGATCTATAAGTTTTATCCGGTCGCACTTTTCGAAGAAGAAATTCAGAAAATCGCGACAACATTGGCAAACATGCCGACAAAAGCAATCGGTCTAACCAAAAAGTTACTGAACCAATCGCTGTCAAATAACCTGCAACAGCAACTCGATTTAGAGTCTGATCTGCAAATTGAAGCCAGTTCGTCAAACGATTACCGCGAAGGCGTGAGTGCATTCATGGAAAAGAGAACGCCCGAATTTAAAGGGAATTAATTTTAGTCAAAAGTCGAAAGCCAAAAGTCGAAAGAAAAATAGAAAAATCCGCGTGAATCTGCGTTTATCCGCGTCCTCCGCGTTCAAATAAGAAATATGAAAGTAGCAGTAATCGGATCGGGAACTATGGGAAGCGGCATCGCACAAGTCGCGGCGACTGCGGGTTGTTCTGTGAAAATTTACGATACAAATTCAGAAGCGTTATCCAAAAGTGAAAAAGCATTAGAAAAAACACTCGCAATGCTTTTGGAAAAAGGCAAAATCGACGACTCGGAGAAAAACCGGATATCGGAATCAATTTCTTATGCAAATGATTTAAATGATTTATCAGATTCCGATTTGGTTATCGAAGCCATTGTCGAAAACCTCGAAATCAAAAGAAAATTGTTTTCAGAACTTGAAAATATCGTTTCAGAAAATACCATTTTGGCATCGAACACCTCTTCATTTTCGATCGCATCGATTGCTGCTTCCTGCAAAAAATCAGACCGCGTCATCGGGATCCATTTTTTCAACCCGGCGCCACTGATGCAATTGGTCGAAGTCATTCCGGCGATTCAAACCAGCAATGAAGTTTTAAATAAAACGATCCAGATCATTTCCGATTGGAAAAAAATCGTGGCAGTTGCCAAAGACACGCCGGGCTTTATTGTCAACCGGTTGGCACGCCCGTTTTACGGCGAAGCGCTGCGCATGTATGAGGAAGGCAAAGCCGATTTTCCAACAATCGACTGGGCGATGAAAACCTTCGGCGGATTTCGAATGGGTCCGTTTGAACTGATGGATTTTATTGGGCATGACGTGAATTATATCGTAACGGAAACCGTGTTCACCGCTTTTTATTTCGATCCGAGATACAAACCGTCATTCACGCAAAAAAGATTGCTCGAAGCCGGATTTCTCGGAAGAAAATCAGGCCGCGGATTTTATGATTATTCATCAGCAATGCCGTTACCAACAGAAAACGACAACCTCGGAAAATACATCTCAGGCCGCATTTTAGCGATGCTGATCAATGAAGCCGCCGATGCGTTGTTTTTAAACATAGCATCCGCAACAGACATCGATAATGCGATGACCAAAGGCGTCAATTACCCAAAAGGCTTATTGGCTTGGGCCGATGAAATCGGAATCGATTGGTGCGTTTCCGTTCTCGATGGTTTGTACAACGAATACCACGAAGACCGTTACCGTTGCAGTCCGTTACTCAGAAAAATGAACGTCGAAAACAAAACTTTTTTCTAATGGAAGGTACTGCAATCCCATATAAAATGTTATCGCTCGATCCGTTTAGCCAATGGCTCGGTATCGAAATCCTGGAATGCGAAATCGGTAAATGCAAAGTTGGACTCAGAATACGTCCCGAAATGCTGAACAGCATGGGAAAAGCACATGGCGGCATTGCCTATTCACTCGCCGATACCGCTTTCGGATTTGCAGTCAATACGAATGGAAGATTCGCCGTTTCGATCGAAACATCGATCAACCACATCGAAGCATTGGAAGCCGGCGATTACATCACAGCAGTAGCTACATTGGAAAGTTTAAAGAATAAAATCGGATTTTACATCGTTGAAGTCAAAAAAGAAAATACGCTCGTAGCGCTGTTTAAAGGCGTGGCTTATCGAACGGACAAAAAATGGGAAGACAATTAACAATTGATAATTGACAATTGATAATGAGGGCGACATTGTCCATTATCAATTGTCCATTATCCATTAACCAAAAAGATGGAAGCATACATTATAGACGGCGTTCGAACGCCAATAGGAAATTATCAGGGAAGTTTGGCCAGTGTTCGTCCCGACGATTTGGGTGCTTTGGTAATCAAAACAATCGCTGAAAAACACCCGGAAATTCCAACGGACGCTTATGATGATGTCATTATGGGTTGTGCGAATCAGGCTGGGGAAGACAACCGCAATGTGGCCAGAATGTCGTTGTTGTTGGCTGGCTTACCGCAAACGGTTCCCGGAGAAACGGTCAATCGTTTGTGCAGTTCGGGATTATCGGCGATAATTCATGCCAATCGTGCGATCAAAGCTGGCGATGGCGATGTGTTTATTGCAGGCGGAATCGAAAATATGACACGTGGGCCATTGGTTATTTCTAAACCTTCTTCAGCTTACGGAACCGATTCTAAGATGTACGATTCGAGTTTCGGATGGCGTTTCATCAATCCGAAAATGAAGGAAATGTATGGTGTAGATGCCATGGGCGAAACCGCTGAAAATCTCGTCGAGCAATACAACATTTCACGTGAAGATCAGGATTTGTTTGCAATGAACAGCCAGATCAAAGCGGCAAAAGCACAACAATCCGGACGTTTGGATAAAGAAATCGTCGCGGTTGAAATTCCGCAAAGAAAAGGCGATCCAATCGTTTTTTCAAAAGACGAATTCGTAAAACCAAGTACTTCAATGGAAGGTTTAGGCAAATTGCGCGGTGCCTTTAAAAACGGCGGCAGCGTTACAGCGGGAAATTCATCGGGATTGAATGACGGCGCAGCAGCAACCATTATCGCATCGGAAAATGCCATCAAAAAATACAATTTAAAACCATTGGCCAGGATCGTAAGTTCGGCGGTTGTTGGCGTAGAACCCAAAGTCATGGGAATTGGCCCGGTGGAAGCGACCAAAAAAGCGTTGGCAAAAGCCGGATTAACGTTAGACCAAATCGACATCATCGAACTCAACGAAGCGTTTGCCGCACAAAGCATTGCCTGCGTTCGCGCTTTGGGTTTGAAAGATGACGATCTGCGAATCAATCCAAACGGGGGCGCGATTGCGATCGGACATCCATTAGGGGTGACCGGCGCAAGAATCGCTTATTCCGCAGCATTGGAATTGCAATTGACAAATAAAAGATATGCATTAATTACGATGTGCATCGGCGTCGGCCAAGGTTATGCAATGATCATCGAAAAAGCTTAATTCAAGTGATAATTTTTGGAATTATCCGACAACTGAAATGAAATCCGCGTAAATCTGCGTTCATCCGCGATCCCGAAGTTTCGGGACGCGTTCAAAAAATAAATACAATGAGCAAACTAGGAAATTACATCAACGGACATTGGACCGAAGGTACCGGAGAAGGCAAGCCTTTATTCGATTCTGTCACCGGAGACATCATCGCAAATGTATCAACTGAAGGCTTAAACTTCGAAGAAATACTGCACTACGGAAGAACCAAAGGCGGCGAGAAACTGCGCAAAATGACTTTTCAGGAACGCGGCAATATGATCAAAAAACTGGCTTTGTATCTAACCAAACGCAAAGAACAGTTTTACGAACTCAGTTACCGAACCGGCGCCACGCGTGTTGATTCCTGGATTGATATCGAAGGCGGCTTCGGGAATTTGTTTGCCAATGCGTCACTGCGGAAATTGTTTCCAAACCAACCCTACGATGTCGAAGGCGATCCAATCGATTTGTCACGCGGCGGCCGATTTATGGCGCATCACATATTAGTGCCTAAACACGGAGTTGCCGTTCACATCAACGCTTTTAATTTCCCAATTTGGGGCATGTTAGAAAAATGTGCCGTCAATTGGATGGCCGGAATGCCAGCGATTGTAAAGCCTGCAACGTCAACTTCTTACCTAACCGAAGCGGTTGTGAAGGAAATTATCGCATCGGGAATCTTGCCTGAAGGCGCACTGCAGTTGATTTGCGGTTCCGCCAATAAAATACTCGATTTTGTAGAATCCCAGGATGTTGTGACTTTTACAGGTTCGGCGTCAACAGGCAGAATGCTTAAATCCCATCCGAGAATTATCTCAGAATCGGTGCCGTTTAACATGGAAGCCGATTCTCTCAATTGTTCTATTTTAGGTGAAGACGCCGTTCCCGGAACACCAGAATTCGATTTATTTGTCAATGCCGTACGTTCCGAAATGACGGTCAAATCCGGCCAGAAATGTACCGCGATCCGACGTGTCATCGTTCCAGAAAACTTGATCGAAGATGTTCAAATCGCACTCGGAAAAGCACTCGATAAAGTCACCATTGGCGATCCGAGATTGAAAGAAGTCCGAATGGGCTCGCTTGTATCTAACGACCAGGTCGAAGAAGTCAAAATGCGCACGCGTGAAATCGCAAAAACCGCCTCAATTGTTTACGGTGATTACGACAAGATTACAACGGTCGGCGCCGATGCGAAAAAAGGCGCCTTCATCAGCCCGATGCTGCTGCGCGAAGACCAGCCATTCAAAAATACCATCGTTCACGAAACCGAAGCGTTTGGCCCGGTGGCGACGATCATGCCTTATAAAAACTTGGATGAGGCAGTCGAATTGGCCAAATTGGGCAAAGGTTCTCTCGTTTCATCAATTGTCACGAATTCTGATAAAATAGCCAAAGATTACGTAGTAAATGCAGCCTCGCATCACGGAAGAATTTTGGTGCTAAACCGTGAAAATGCCAAACAAAGCACCGGCCACGGTTCGCCATTGCCACAACTCGTTCACGGCGGTCCCGGAAGGGCTGGCGGCGGCGAGGAAATGGGCGGCATCCGTGGCATCCGCCATTACATGCAACGCTGTGCGATTCAGGGTTCACCAACGACCTTAACGGAAATTACCGGGATTTACCAGGCCAATTCCAAATACAAAGAAGCACCTGAGCATCCGTTTAAATATTACTGGGACGATATCGAACCGGGCATGTCGCTTAAAACGCACAAACGCACCGTTACCGATACCGACATCATCAATTTTGCGAATTTAACGTGGGATCATTTCTACGCGCACACCGATATTACATCACTCAAAGGAAGTATTTTCGAAAAACGTACGGCACACGGTTATTTCATTCTAGCCGCCGCCGCCGGATTGTTCGTGTATCCGAATAAAGGCCCTGTTGCCGCGAATTACGGACTCGAAGAATGCCGCTTCCTAAAACCGATTTACCACAACGATACGATTTATGTGCGTTTGACTTGCAAGCAAAAGGTGGAACGCGACAGCCGCGGAGAGGAGTTGCCAAGCGGCATCGTCAAATGGTTTGTTGAGGTTTTTGATGCCAATGACGAACTCGCAGCTGTTGCAACAATTTTAACAATGGTTCAGAAAAAATCACCATTTGTGCAAATCAACCACAGCAATATCGATGACTATCTGACAAAATTGACCGTTAATCACAAAGCCAATTGGGGGACGATGACACCGCAGCACATGCTCGAGCATTTCGAAAAAACACTGCGTTATTCTTCAGGCGAATTCCAGGATTTTGAAATTGCCACGCCCGAGGAAAACCTTGAAAAGTGGCGAGAAACCATTTTCAACCACCGAGCGATGCCCATCAATCACAAACATCCGCTGATGAAACAAGATAGTCTGGAAGATTTAGTACATCCGGATCTTGAAGCAGCGAAACAAAAATTAAAAGAAGCATTCAACCAATACGAACAATATTTTAAGGAAAATCCGGATGTACGCACCAAAAATGTCGTTTTCGGCATGATGGACAAATTCGAATGGGATTTGCTGCATACGAAACATTTAAACCACCATTTCAACCAATTCGGAATTTTATAAATAAATATTTTCAGGAGCTTTTTCCTGCTTTTGGCTTTATCTCTCCGCTGCGCTGCGAGGATACCGCCGCAATCAGGGCTAGGGCTTTATCACTTAAAAAGACAGTCAGCATGAATATTGATGCATATGTAAAACAAAATACCCACAACGGAATTGCTACGATCGAGTTTTTTCACCCCGAGCAAAATTCACTGCCCGGAAATATTCTCGCACTATTGGCACAAACGATCACTGAAGCCGGAAATTCACCAGAAGTCAAAGTTATCATTCTCAAAAGCGGTGGCGACCGAACCTTCTGCGCCGGAGCAAGCTTTAAGGAACTGATCAATATCAACGATGCCGAAACCGGAAAAGTATTTTTCTCCGGCTTTGCCAATGTCATCAATGCGATGCGCAAGTGCCCGAAATTCATCATCGGAAGAATCCAGGGGAAAACCGTCGGCGGCGGCGTTGGAATCGCAGCGGCAACCGATTATTGCATGGCGACAAAATTCGCAGCGATCAAACTCAGCGAACTCAACGTAGGCATCGGGCCATTCGTAGTGTCACCTGCAATTGAAAGAAAAATAGGCGTTTCAGCCATGTCGCAAATCGCAATCGATGCCAATAATTTCTATGATGCCGAATGGGCGAGAAGCAAAGGATTATTCGCCAACGTCTACGAAAGCATCGAAGAAATGGACGCCGCAGTCGAAGCATTTGCCCAACATTTATGCACTTACAATCCAGAAGCCATGCTCGAAATGAAAACCATTTTCTGGAAAGGCACAAATGACTGGGATAATTTACTGGCCGAACGTGCGGCGATTAGCGGGCGTTTGGTGTTATCGGATTTTACAAAAGAAACATTAAAGAAGTTTAAATAATTTTCGGCCCTCGGCACCACAAACCGATGCTCAAAATATAGTATCAATATGATTTACGAATTTAAGGGTTTTATTCCAGTTATTCACGAAAGCAGTTTCATCCATCCACAAGCTGCTGTAACCGGAAATGTGATCATCGGCAAAGATGTTTACGTTGGCCCGGGCGCTGCGATTCGTGGCGATTGGGGCGGTATTGTGATTGAAGACGGCTGCAACGTGCAGGAAAATTGTACGATCCACATGTTTCCGGGTAAGGACATGACGCTGAAAGCCGGAGCGCATATCGGTCACGGAGCCATCATTCACGGAGCAAACATTGGCGCGAATTCGTTAATCGGAATGAACGCCGTGATTATGGATGATTCAGTTGTTGGTGATGAATGCATAATCGGTGCGTTGTCTTTTGTCAAAGCCGGAATGCAAATCCCGAACCGGAAAATGGTCGTTGGAAATCCCGCGGTAATTATCAAAGACATCAGCGATGACATGATCGAATGGAAAACCAAAGGAACAGCACTATATCAAAAACTGCCAAAAGAGTTGTATGAAACTTTAAAAGCAGTCGAACCCTTGCGTGAAATCCCGGAAAACCGGCCAACGCAGGAAGCATTTTATAAAACATTGGAAGAATTCAGAAAGAAATAAATCCATCGATTCGTGCAGATTCGTGCGATTCGTGGCTAAAAAATAACTATGCCAATAATTGAATTTAAAATGCCCAAAATGGGCGAAAGCATTTCCGAAGCAACGATCATCAACTGGCTCAAAAACGTCGGTGATGCGGTCGATGCCGAAGAAACGATTTTAGAAGTAGCGACCGATAAAGTCGACAGCGAAGTGCCATCACCGGTTTCGGGGACTATTACAGAAATTCGTTTCGGGAGAAATGACGTGGTAAAAGTTGGCGAAGTTCTGGCGATGATTGATTCTGCTGGTGTTGAGGCGCAAGGTCTTGGGTTCAAGGTTCAGGACGATGCCGAAAATTCTGGTGGAAAGAAAATTACCATTGGGAAAACAGAAGAGACTTCAGGCAGAAAACCAGCTGTCGCAACCCGGAACCCAGAACCCAGAACCCAGCCCCTAAAATCAAACCCCGATGCATTCCTTTCTCCGTTAATCATCAGCATTGCACAAAAAGAAAATTTGTCACTCGAAGAAGTGCAATCCATTCCCGGTTCAGGCGCAGAAGGCCGAATCCAGAAAAGCGATGTTTTCAATTATTTAAAAAATAGAAAATATCCGATCAAAAGCATTTCGCAAAACCATCAGGAATCAAAATCGACTTACCCAAAACCGGTAATACAATACACCGAAGGCAAAGACCGCATCGTCGAAATGGACCGCATGCGCAAAATGATCGCCGACCACATGGTGTATTCGAAACAGACTTCGCCACACGTGACTTCGTACATTGAAGTCGATGTGACCAATTTAGTGGATTGGAGGAATAAAAATAAAGATTCATTTGCTGAAAAACACAACGAGAAACTCACATTCACGCCGATTTTCGTCGATGCCGTTGCAAAAGCCATTGTCGATTTTCCAATGATCAATGTGTCTCTGGATGAAAAAAACATTATCGTTCACAAGGACATTAATATCGGAATGGCTACAGCGCTTCCAAGCGGGAATTTAATTGTTCCCGTTGTAAGAAATGCTGATGAGAAAAGTTTGGTTGAATTGGCCGCAGCCGTAAACCATCTGGCCGAAAGCTCCAGAAATAACAAATTAAAACCAGACGAAGTCCAAGGCAGCACGTTTACGATTTCGAATGTCGGAACGTTTGGAAGTTTAATGGGAACACCGATCATCAACCAGCCCGAAGTGGCGATTTTAGCACTCGGAATCATTAAAAAAAGACCAGAAGTCATCACTACCGATAAAGGCGACGAAATCGCGATCCGCAGTATGATGTATTTGTCCTTGTCATTCGACCATCGCGTCGTTGATGGCTTTCTCGGCGGATCATTCCTGCGAAAAGTGGGCGATTATTTAGAACAATTTGATACCAATACTGCAATTTGATTGCACCAAATATAAAAGTTATGTCTTACACCATTAAAGAAACAAAAGCAGCGACTTCAAGAGCATCTGAATACGACATCAATTCGATTCCGATGGGCATTGCGTTCACCGACCACATGTTCATTTGCGATTACGACAATGGCCAATGGAACAATCCGAGAATTGAGCCGATGGGTTTGATCCCTACGCACCCGGCAGCGATGGCACTGCATTACGGACAGGCGATTTTCGAAGGACTCAAAGCGACCTTGGGAAAAGACAATACACCATTGTTGTTTCGCCCCGAAGAAAATGCAAAACGCCTTAATTTTAGCGCAGACCGAATGGGAATGCCAGCTTTTCCTGAAGATTTGTTTGTTGAAGGTTTGAAAAAACTCGTTGCGATTGAGCACAAATGGATTCCGAAAAACGAAGGCAGCGCGTTGTATTTGCGTCCGTTTATGTATGCCGATGAAGCGTTTATCGGGATGCGCGCCGCAACAAAATACAAATTCATTATTATGGCTTCTCCAGCCGGACCGTTTTTTAGCCGTCCGATTAAATTGTATGCCGAAACCAAATATGTACGCGCCGTAAATGGTGGAACCGGCGAAGCAAAAGCGGCCGGAAATTACGCCGCCGCGATCCGCCCAACGGAATTTGCGAAAGCAAAAGGCTACGATCAGGTGTTGTGGCTCGATGCCCAGAATTTCGAATACATCCAGGAAGTGGGCACGATGAATATTTTCTTTAAGATTGCAGGCAAGTTTGTAACGCCAAACCTGAACGGATCGGTTTTAGCCGGAATTACAAGAATGAGCGTGATCGATTTGTTAAGAGACAAAGGCTTTGAAGTCGAAGAACGCCCCATTACAATGACGGAAGTGAAAGAAGCGTCGGCGAATGGAATGCTGGAAGAATCTTTCGGCGTGGGAACGGCGGTTGGAATCGCAATGGTTGAGGAAATTGGGAATATGGATTTTACGATCAAATTGCCGAAAGAAAACCCGGTTTCGGAAGACGTGAAAGAAACTTTGAATAAGATCAAAGCACAGGAGTTGGAAGATAAATTCGGCTGGATTGTTACGGTTTCGGTCAATTCTGACGTGAATGCCTAATATTGGTTTTGTCATTTCGACTAAGGAGAAATCTCCAAAATGTTAATGAGATTTCTCCTTCGTCGAAATGACAAAAAAGTAAAAAATAAAACATGGAATTGTTACAAAACACATTGAATAAAATCATTTTAGAAAAAGCGTTCTCCACAATGGCGACGGCGAAAGCGATGGCTGAATTGTATGAGGAAAATTTCAAAATCGTTTCAAAATATGTACATGCGACTTCGCGCGGCCACGAAGCGATCCAGATTGCGGTGGCGATGCAGTTGCTACCGCAGGATTATGCGTTTCCGTATTACCGTGACGATGCCATGCTGCTGGGAATTGGCATGCAACCCTATGATTTAATGTTGCAATTGATGGCGAAAAAGGATGATCCGTTTTCGGGCGGACGCACGTATTATTGCCATCCGAGTTTGCGCGATGCGGATAAACCAAAAATTCCGCACCAAAGTTCAGCGACAGGCATGCAGGCGATTCCGGCAACGGGCGCGGCGATGGGATTTTGGTATAAGGAAAATGTTGGGATCCAGGACAATTTGGATGATTTGCCGGTAGTGGTTTGTTCGCTTGGCGACGCCTCGGTGACTGAAGGTGAAGTGGCGGAAGCATTTCAGATGGCGGCGTTGAAGCAGTTGCCAATTTTGTATTTGGTGCAGGACAACGGTTGGGACATTTCGGCGAATGCGAAGGAAACACGGGCGCAAAATGCGTTTGACTATGCCAAAGGATTTCATGGCATTGAAGCGATTTCGATTGATGGCGCCGATTTTACGGAAAGTTACCTGACAATTCAAAAAGTGTTGCAAACAATCAGAACGGAAAGACGTCCGTTTTTAGTGCATGCGAAAGTACCGCTTTTGAACCATCATACTTCAGGCGTTCGAATGGAATGGTACCGTGATGATTTGGAAGAAGCACGTTCGCGTGATCCATATCCTGTTTTGAAACAGCAATTATTGGATGCCGGATTTTCATCAACTGAAGTAGAGAAATTAAACCTTGCAGCGGTTTCAAAAGTGCAGGAAGATTATGATAAAGCGCTTCAGGCGGAAGATCCGAAGCCCGAAGATTTGTTTACGCACGATTTTGCGCCAACGCCTATAACAGAAGAAAAGGGCGAAAGAAATCCGCAAAGGGAAGATAAAGTTGTGATGGTCGATTGTGCGTTGTTTGCCGTTGAAGAACTGATGAAAAAACATCCCGAATCGTTGTTGTACGGACAGGATGTTGGCGGCCGACTGGGCGGTGTGTTTCGCGAAGCGGCGACATTGGCGCAGAAATTCGGCGACGACCGCGTTTTTAATACGCCAATTCAGGAAGCATTTATCGTAGGCTCGACCGTCGGAATGTCGTCTGTTGGCTTGAAGCCGATCGTTGAGGTGCAATTTGCCGATTACATCTGGCCCGGATTGAACCAATTGTTTACCGAAGTCAGCCGTTCGTGTTATTTGTCTAATGGAAAATGGCCGGTGAGCATGATTTTGCGTGTCCCGATTGGCGCTTATGGCAGCGGCGGGCCGTATCATTCTTCGTCGGTGGAAAGTATTTTAACGAACATTCGCGGAATCAAAATCGCATATCCGAGCAACGGCGCCGATTTGAAAGGTTTGCTGAAAGCCGCTTATTATGATCCCAATCCGGTGGTTTTTTTAGAGCATAAAGGTTTGTATTGGTCGAAAGTGAAAGGAACCGATGCGGCACGAGTCAACGAACCGTCGGAAGATTATGTATTGCCGTTTGGCAAAGCCAATGTCGTGCAGGAAATCTGGGAACAGGAAAATGAAGAAACCATTTCAGTGATCACTTACGGAATGGGCGTGCATTGGGCATTGAACGCTTCGGTTGAAATGAAGAATAAGGTCGAAATTATCGATTTAAGGACGTTATTTCCATTGGACGAGGAAACGATCTTAAAATCGGTAAAAAAGTCTAAAAAATGCCTCGTTGTGACTGAAGAGCCGACAAACAATTCTTTTGCCAGAAGTTTGGCCGGCCTGATTCAGGAAAAATGCTTTAAATACCTTGATGCGCCGGTCATGGTCATCGGATCTGAAAATATGCCTGCGATCCCGTTGAATGCCACATTGGAACAAACGATGATTCCGTCAATGGAAAAAGTGAGGGCGAAAATGGACGCACTTTTAAATTATTAGAACTTTTATTTATTCTTAGCTTCGAATATTTTCATCATCTCAGCTGATTTTTCGAGTTGGTTGATGGAAGCCAATGACTTTGCATATCGAAAATAGTACATTGCCTCCAAATCAGTATTCATTGCGAACAATTCGTCATACCATTTGGCAGCTACGTTGAGGTTTCCGTTAAAAAAATATTCGTTGGCCACACTTTTGAGTAATTTTTCAGATTTGTATCCTTTTTCCAAAACCCTTTCATAAGTTGCGATCAGGTCAATATTTACAGATGTTGGCCTCTTTTCTACAATTTCTTCAAGAGCTGCCGGGCTTGCAATGGCCACTTTAGCAGTAGTTCGATTGTTTTTTTGCCTGGCATATTTCGGAGTAATGATCCGGCTGTTGTTCGGGCCGAGGTCAACCTTGCTTATCAGGCTCAAATCGGAAACGGTATACGTGGTGACTTGTGATCCAAATGACATGTTGATGCGCTCTTCAACATGATAATAAGCAACATCATCGGATCGGTTGGCATTTGCAGTTTCATTCATAGCAATGCCCTGGTATTCTTTCTGGGCAAAAGCATTTAGAAAGAGAAGATTTGTTGCGGCAATAAATAAGTAAAGATTTTTCATAAGCTCAGTAGGATTTAAACTTATGACAAAGATATTGAGCCTGTTGTTTGTAGGTGCTTTTTGTCTGTATACTGTTTTATAAAAACGATTAAATACAAAAAAAGCCGCAAATGAATGCGGCTTTTTTAATAATTATTTTTTTTGTGGCGGGTATTGCTCTAAGATCTTAGTGACAAATTCCTTGATCCGGGCATCTTTATCTCCCGAATTCTGGGTCAATACGCCCTGGCCTTCTCCTTGCCAGATCATTTCTTTTTTCTTGGCGTCGATCAGGTCGATGTACAAAGTGCCTTCGGTCGTCGTGTACACATTGGTGTTTCCGCCCCAGATGTACGGATTCCAGCCGTAGCCCCAGCCATAACCCCAACCGGCATTGAACTGGTTTACATTAACTTGTTCGCGTGCTTTGGTGAAAATGTTGATCAGCAAATCAGGCGTTTCGCTTTTTGTAAATCCTTTGGCAGACATCGTTTCGTCGATCGAACGCAAAATCCTCTTTTTATCCAGGTCGGATATTTCGACTTTGTCTATGCCATTTTTGTAAAAAGCATAGGTTTTGAATGGGGCGAAATCGACATTTTTATCGAAATCGGAAGCCACCCTGACCGACGAACAAGCGCCGAGTACGAAGAGCAGCAATACAGGTAAAATTCTGATGGTTTTCATAGCTAATTTAATTTGAACATTATAATTCGTTATTCTTTTTCTCTTTGAAATTTTTGACAACTGCAATAACATTCAAAACAATGGAAGCACCCAAAAGAATGGATTTCAACAGCAAATTGTCAAGGAACAAGGCAACAGGAATCAATCCCGTTCCCATGATCATTAAAGTGATGCTGTTTGCTTTTTTCATTTTACAGATTGTCTAAAATGGCGTCGTCGACTAAGTTTGGAATGGTCACTTTCAGCAGCGGCTGTGTTTCCATCGCGCGCTTGATGGCGAAAATCGCTTCGTCGTTCCTGGCCCAGCTTCTTCTCGAAATGCCGTTGTTGACATCCCAGAAAAGCATCGATTGCAGGCGTCTTGAAGCGTCGGCAGAACCATCAAGAACCATACCAAATCCGCCGTTTATAACCTCGCCCCAACCCACGCCGCCGCCGTTGTGGATGCTGACCCAGGTGGCCCCACGAAAGCTGTCGCCAATGACATTTTGTATCGCCATATCGGCAGTAAAACGCGAGCCGTCATAAATGTTTGAGGTTTCGCGGTACGGTGAATCGGTTCCTGAAACGTCGTGGTGGTCGCGGCCTAAAACCACAAATCCGATGTCGTTTTTTGCAATCGCCTGGTTGAATGCTTCGGCAATTTTGATCCGGCCTTCCGCATCGGCGTATAAAATCCGGGCTTGTGAGCCAACGACCAGTTTATTTTGCTGCGCGCCTTTGATCCATTGGATGTTGTCCTGCATTTGCTGCTGGATTTCTGCCGGAGCCGATTTGGCCATTTCTTCCAAAACTTCACAGGCTATCGCATCTGTTTTGGCTAAATCTTCTGGTTTTCCCGAAGTGCAAACCCAGCGAAAAGGCCCAAATCCATAATCAAAACACATCGGCCCTAAAATGTCCTGAACATAACTCGGATATTTAAAATCGATGCCGTTTGCCGCAAAAACATCTGCTCCGGCACGCGATGCTTCGAGTAAGAAAGCATTTCCATAATCGAAGAAATAGGTTCCTTTTGCCGCGTGTTTGTTCACTGCTGCAGCATGTTTCCTCAAGCTTTCCTGCACTTTTTCCCTGAACAGTTCCGGATTTTCGGCCATCATATTTTTGGCTTCTTCAAAATCAACGCCTGCCGGATAATAGCCGCCAGCCCAAGGATTGTGCAGTGAAGTCTGGTCGGAACCGAGATCTACATAGATGTTTTCCCCGTCAAATTTTTCCCAAACGTCAACGATATTTCCCTGGTAAGCGATCGAAACGGTCTCTTTGTTGGCTTTTGCCGATGTGACTCTTTTGACGAGTGCATCCAAATCGGTTACGACTTCATCAACCCAGCCTTGTGAATGGCGCGTTTGCACGGCTTTCGGATTGACCTCGGCGCAAACGGTGATGCAGCCGGCAATGTTTCCTGCTTTGGGCTGTGCGCCGCTCATGCCGCCGAGTCCAGAAGTTACGAATAATTTGCCGTTGAGGTTTTCTTTGTTCTTGGCGATTTTGCGTCCGGCGTTTAAAACCGTGATCGTCGTGCCGTGAACGATGCCCTGCGGCCCGATGTACATGTAACTTCCGGCAGTCATTTGGCCGTATTGCGTGACGCCAAGCGCGTTGAATTTTTCCCAATCATCGGGTTTGGAATAATTTGGGATCATCATGCCGTTTGTAACCACAACGCGCGGAGCCTCTTTATGTGATGGATACAAGCCCATCGGATGGCCGGAATAAATCGTAAGGGTTTGCTCTTCGGTCATTTCCGATAGGTATTTCATCGTCAGTAAATATTGCGCCCAGTTCTGGAACACCGCGCCGTTCCCGCCATACGTAATGAGTTCGTGCGGATGTTGCGCTACGGCATAATCGAGGTTGTTCTGGACCATCAGCATGATCGCTTTGGCCTGTTCGGATTTTCCGGGATATTCGGAAATGGGGCGGGCTTTCATTTCGTAGTCAGGGCGCAGGCGGTACATGTAAATGCGGCCGTAGGTGTTGAGTTCATCCAAAAATTCTTTTGCGAGTTCGGCGTGGTCTTTTGGGTCGAAATACCGAAGCGCGTTGCGCAGTGCTAATTTTTTCTCGTCGGGCGAAAGGATTTCTTTGCGTTTTGGTGCGTGGTTGATGTTGGGTTCGTAAGGTTTCGGTTGTGGTAGAATTTGTGGAATTCCTTGTTGAATTTGCTCTTTGAATGTCATGTTTTTATTTTTGATTGAAGCATTTAAAAATTGAAAGATTTAAAATTCTTCGTTGGTTGTCATTTTATTTAACCTCTGATGCCGCGTTAGGGATTGAGGCGGTATCCTCGCAGCGCAGCGGAGAGATAAAGCCGAAAGCCCGCCGCTTGCGGAACGCCCAAATAAATCATTTTTTGATTGTCCCGGTTTTTTTATCAAAGCCGTAAGGGCAGTGCCGGCAGCCACTTTTGCAGCAATAGCCGCGCTTTAAGTGGAATTTTTCGGTAAAGCATTTGTAGCCTTCGGGCGTGTAATAAAAATCTTCGCCTTCGATGGGTTTATTTTCGTTATTTTGCTCGTTCATAAGCTACAAATTTAAAACTTTAGGGCGAATGTTTCTGATTGTTTCCAAATATTTGATTCCGAAAGGCTACCGAGGCATGACCGTTTTTCCGTTTGTGATTTTGCGCGAACGCAAAGATGCGAATTTGCCGGTGTTGATGAACCATGAACGGATTCACATCAGGCAGCAGCTGGAGCTTTTGATCGTGCCGTTTTTTATCTGGTATTTTTTGGAATACCTCGTCCGGCTGGTGCAATACAAAGACCGGTTTTTAGCTTACAGGAATATTTGCTTTGAGCGCGAGGCGTATTCGAATGAAAACGATCTGGGCTATTTAAAGAAACGGAAAATTCTTGCTTTTTTGAAATTTAGCTGATTTTAAGACAGTTTCTGCCGGAATTTTATCTGAACCGGAATATTTTTTTTTAGTTTTGGCGACCTAAATTTACTGATTATGAGCGCTTCATGCAAAACCTATGGCTTATTTTTATTTTTACTGACCACAAAATTGTTTGCCCAATTATACGTGAGCCCGAACAGCTACGTTTTGGTGAATGACAGGTATGTGTTTGTGACCAAAGCTGTTAACATAGGCAACAATGCGAATATTTACCTTAGAAATGGCGGGCAGTTTTTACAAGGTTCAACCGGAAGCTCGTTAAATACCGGAACCGGAAATTTATCTGTTTTTCAGGAAGGAACGGTCAACAATTACGCCTACAATTACTGGTGTGCACCTGTTGGAAAAGCGACCGCTGCGGTTACCGGAAATGAGGATTTTGGAATTACTTTGCTTGGACGTCCCACTTCGACTACAGCGACGACTCCGGCGCTGAATGTGGGCACAGATGATGGCATTGCCTCGCCGTTGACCATTTCTTCCACGTGGATTTATAAATTTATTGCTTCTACCAATTATTCGCAGTGGCTGTACACCGGAAATGCTTCAACGATCAAAGCCGGCGAAGGATTTACGATGAAAGGCACCAGCGGAACGGACACTTCTTTTTCTGACAATTCGGTCGCAAACAATCCCGGAAGCGGACAGCGTTACGATTTTCGCGGAAAACCGAATGATGGTGATATTTCGATCACCGTTGCCAACGGACAGTTGACACTCATCGGAAATCCATATCCTTCGGCGATTAATTTGCAAAATTTCCTGACGGTCGCACAAAATCCGTCGGCGGCAAACTGTACCGGAATCGCGTATTTCTGGGAACAGGACAAAACTGTCAATTCACACAATCTACTGGCCTATCGCGGTGGTTATGGCGCGTATTCTGCGGCATTGGATTTTTACCAGAAGCCGGCTTTTTTTGCATCGGATGCGCTTGGAAACCCCATCATCGGGAGTTACGGAAACGGAAACGATTATCCGAGGAAGTATTCGCCGATAGGGCAGGGATTCATGATCGAAGGCACATCCAGCGGAACAACCGTGGTCATGCAAAACAAATTCAGGGTATTTCAAAAAGAAGGCGCAACCTCGCATTTTGAAAAAAATACGGTTGAAAATAATCCGTCTACGGAAAGCGCACTGCCTTACATCAGGTTCAATGCAAAGCTCAATGGGGAAGGCGTGCGGCAAATTGCCCTTGTCTTTCATCCCGATGCCACGGATGGCGTAGACCACGGCATGGATGCGTCGACTGATGCAAGCCCAATTGACATGTTGTTCCCGATTGGCGACAAGGATTATATGATTGAAGCGGTTCAGTTTGCTATTGATAAGAAAATTCCATTGGGATTCGATACGGCCTATCCCGCGGTTTTTCAGGTCATCGCTTCTGAAGTGGTAAACCTGGATCCGGATTTGCCGGTTTACCTGCATGATAAAAGTGACAATTCCTACCACGACATTAAAAACGTACCTTTCGAATTTAATTTGCCTGCAGGAAAAAACACCGAGCGTTTTGAAATTACTTTTAAAAATGAAAGTACATTGGGCATTAAAAGCGAAAATGAAAATGCTTTTGGTTTTGATGCTGTGGCAGATCATGTAAACCAACAGCTTTTGGTTTTAAACCCGAATGAAAAAGCGATACAGTCTGTGAGATTTTATGATATTTCCGGAAAATTGATTTTTGCTAAAATGAATCCTGAAACCCGGAAAAAGCTTCAGTTCTCTACTTCGGGAATTGCTGAGGGCATTTACATTGCAAAAATTACCGCTTCAGACGACACAGTGTTCACTAAAAAAGTGACCGTTGCCCGAGGAAAGTAACGGGATTGGATTAAAATTCAGGCATTCCCGGCAAATTGATTTAAGTTTGCAAGAAAATACCGGTGGAAACTGCCAATCAATTTATTTCTTACGGATTTGAGGACGTCGCGTTGTATGTCAAACGCGAAGACTTGATCCATCCGTTTATTTCCGGAAATAAATACCGAAAACTCAAATACAACCTGCTTCGGGCAAAATCTGAAAATAAGAAAAAAATGCTGACTTTTGGCGGAGCGTTTTCAAATCACATCGCTGCGGTGGCTTTCGCCGGAAAAGAACAAGGTTTCGAAACCATTGGCATCATCCGCGGGGAAGAACTTGCTGAAAAAGCGTCTCAAAACCCCACTTTGCAATTTGCAAAAGAGTGTGGCATGCAGCTCGAATTCATTTCACGTACCGATTACAGGTTCAAAAACGAATCCGGATTTTTAGATCAACTCAAAGCGCAGTTCGGCGATTTTTACCTGATTCCCGAAGGCGGCACCAATGTTTTTGCCATTCAGGGCTGTGAAGAAATCCTGACCCAAAAAGATTCCGAATTTGATTTTATTTGCTGCGCCGTCGGAACCGGAGGCACAATCGCCGGATTGATCAACAGCGCCAAACCGCATCAGAAAGTTTTAGGATTTCCAGCTCTAAAAGCCGGCTTTTTACAAGAAGAAATTTGTAAATTTGCCCCGAAAGGAAACTGGGCACTTGTAAAAGGCTATGAATTTGGAGGTTACGCAAAAATATCCGAAGAATTGATCCTTTTTATCAACCAGTTTTACGTTCGTACAAATGTGCCGCTTGACCCGGTTTATACTGGAAAGATGGTTTTTGGCGTTATAGACCTGATTCAAAAAGGCTATTTTCCTAAAGGTTCGCGGATTTTGATGATACATACCGGCGGACTTCAGGGAATTTCAGGGATGAACAGCGTTTTAAAAAATAAAAACTTACCATTAATTGACCTTTATGATTAAGAAACTCGTACTTTTCGTATTCACAATTGTAATGATTGGCTGCAGCGCTTCTAAACCGGTCGCAAGATCTTCAAGGCCGTATAAAAAAAATACTTCGACTGCAAATAGCCAAAGAAAACAACCTGCAAGACAAGTTGCCACCCGAACACCTTCAGGCCAAAACAGCACCGATATCAAAGCGATCGAAAGGAATTACGAAGCCGCGAAAGAATCGGGAAAATCCAACGGTAAAGAAACCGTTTATTCTAAAGAAGAAATCCTCGAAGCGACCACGCGCGTAAAGGTCACGACTGCAATGGTTCTGGATTACATCGACCAATACAAAGGAATCGCGCAGAGCAATATGGCGCAATATAAAATTCCGGCGAGCATCATCATTGGGCAGGGAATCTTAGAATCGGGTGCCGGAACCGGGCCGTTGAGCATTTTGGCCAACAACCACTTCGGGATCAAATGCCATAAAGAATGGACCGGGCCAAGTGTCAAGTACGACGATGATGAAGCACAGGAATGTTTCAGGCAATACGACCAGCCCAGCGAATCCTATAAAGACCATGCGTTGTTTTTAACCTCGAGATCGCGTTATGCAGGATTATTCAATCTTGACGGTGGCGATTACAAAGCCTGGGCAAAAGGACTAAAAGCAGCGGGTTATGCGACCGATCCGAAATATCCTGAAAAGCTTATCGGGATCATTGAGCGTTACCAATTGTACCAATACGACGACCAGATGCTTGGAATTGAAAGGGCGCTGACTCCAAAAAAGCAGGATCCGGTTTACACAGCATCCACTACAAGTTACAGTTCCGATGATTATCAGGTCATTAAAGGCGATACGTTGTATTCGATCTCCAAAAAATTCAATATTTCCGTCGATGACCTTCGCAGCAAAAACAACATCCAGGACAACGCGATTTCGATCGGACAAAATCTAAAAGTAAAATAATCTATGTTATACCAAAGAAGCAGCCAGCTATTTGCTGATGCTGAAAAAGTCATTCCCGGCGGTGTCAATTCACCCGTACGGGCTTTTAAAGGTGTGGGCGGAACGCCGATTTTTGTAAAAAGTGCCAAAGGGGCATACCTGATTGATGAAGATGGAAACCGGCTTATTGATTACATCAATTCTTGGGGGCCAATGATTTTAGGACATGCTTATGAACCCGTTGTTCAGGCGATTACTGAGAAAGCGAAATTGGGCACTTCTTTCGGAATGCCGACAGAACTCGAAACACAAATTGCAGCACTAGCAGTTTCGATGGTTCCCAATATCGATAAAATCCGGTTTGTAAATTCAGGGACAGAAGCCTGCATGAGCGCCGTTCGGCTCGCACGCGGATATACAAAAAGAGATAAAATCATCAAATTTGCAGGTTGTTACCACGGCCATTCGGATTCGTTTTTAATTCAGGCCGGAAGCGGTGCACTCACATTCGGGATTCCAAATAGTCCGGGTGTTACTGAAGGCACAGCAAAAGATACTTTGCTCGCCACATACAACGACCTTCAAAATGTAGCGGATATCATCCATTCCAATAAAGAAACAATTGCTGCCGTTATCATTGAACCTGTTGCAGGAAATATGGGCTGCATTCCGCCCGCAGTAGGTTTTTTAGAAGGCTTGCGCCAATTGTGTACCGAAAACGGAATCCTGCTGATCTTCGATGAAGTGATGACCGGATTTCGCCTCGCAAAAGGCGGCGCACAGGAATTGTACAACATCAAAGCCGATATTGTGACTTTCGGAAAAGTGATCGGTGGCGGATTGCCTGTTGGCGCTTTCGCCGCACGCGCTGAAATCATGGATTATCTGGCACCGATCGGGCCGGTGTACCAGGCGGGAACCTTGTCTGGAAATCCTTTGGCGATGGCTGCAGGATTGGCCATGTTGCAAGCGCTCAACGCTGACGCTGCAATTTTTGAAAGACTGGATCAGAAAACCGCTTATCTGGAAAAAGGCATCCGTGAAGCATTGTCAAAATACCAAATCGATTTTACGATCAACAGGGTGGGTTCGATGATATCGGTGCATTTCGATAAATCTCCCGTGATCGATTTGAAAACAGCGGCAAACGGAGACAATGCAAGTTTTAAGAAATTCTTTCACGGTTTGTTGCAACAAGGCGTTTACATTGCGCCATCTGCTTATGAAACCTGGTTCATCACCGATGCATTGACCTATGAAGATCTTGATTTCACCATTCAGGCGATTGATGAAGTAGCCAAAACATTATAAAAAAAAATGCTTACCAAACGGTAAGCATTTTTTATTAATTCGAAGTTTAAGGTTATTCTTTCCTTCTTTTATCTTTCATTTTATCCTTTCTTTCAGAATTGATTTGGTCCCATTTTGCATATTGCTCAGGAGTCAAGATATTATTCAATTTGGACAGCATGTCTTTTTTCTCGTCAAGCATCTGGCTTTCCATTTTTAAACGCTCGTCAGCGGTTGGTTTCACACCATTTTTCTTATTTGCAGCGCGTTGTTCTTGTGCCGCTTCTCTTTTCAGGCTTTGCTCAGAGATCAAAACCGAGATCTCTTTTTGCTGTTTGTCATTCAATCCCAGCTCTTCGGTCATTCTTTTAAGTTTTGCCGCGTTGCGTTGTTCCGGTGTCATTTTTTCTGTTTGCTCACGCTTTTGTAAAGGAGCTGTCTTTTCCTGTGCAAAAGAGGCCATTCCAACCATCATTAATGCAACCATAAATAAATTTTTCATATTTCTATTTTTAAGTTAATGCCGTTAAGACAAGATAAATTTTAAAAAGTTTAAAGCTAAGCAAATTTTGTATTCAAATTAACATCCGGAATATTTTTTTGATTAATTTTTTGAACCGCGGCTTACAAAAAAAGGAACCCAATCGGGTTCCTTTCTTTTTATTTAATGGTCATTTTTCCGAATGCCTGATAGTTTTGTCCCAAGGAATAAACATAATAAGTTTGCTCATCAATCTTTCGGGTAAGTGAAGGTGCGAGCAGCGTTACTTCATCTTTTCCTCCGGTTCCGGTTTCCCAGATTGGATTTACAGAGACAGAGCCATCGGGATTATAACTATTGAAAATCACCGTTTTGCTGTATACATCCCGACCAACGGCCAATTTTTTTCCTTTTAATTTCGATTCGCTGTCGTTTCCAAGCATAAATAATTTACCATTGTATTCAATTGGGTAAAATGAATTAAGCACGCCCATTTTATTGAGGTGTTTCATCTCGTCATAATCAAGCAATGCAGACGTGAGCGTTCCTTTCTCATCGATTAGTGCCACGACACCAGGGCCAGAAGTATACGTAGAATTCGTCGCAAAAGAACCAGGTGTTTTGTCCATTTCTGATTTTACGCTCTGGACATCACCAACAATATAGATCTGATTTTTTTTCACGTAAAGCGACAAAATCTTCAATCCGATAAAATTTCCCGAATATTCTTTATGCAGGTTTTCAGTAAAAAGGTTTTTTGAAAACAAACTTTCTTTTGTAGTGTTGTAGGCAAACGCGCCTTTTTCTTTTCTTCCACCCATGGAGATTGTCGGTTTCCAGTTGTCCGTGTAAAATCCGGCAAGGTAAACATCTCCGTTTTCTGACTGGGTGATTTGGTATTCAGATGGATAAAATCCCGGTTCGGCAATCATTTTTTCAGACACTTCGGCTTCAGAAATATTGACGTAAGTGATTTTTGGCTCTTTTTTAGACTCATCTTCCACTTTTGTAAGTACGATTTTCCCCGAATTGCTGACGAATAATTTTTCATTGTACCCGCGTTCGCTTGGATGTTCCAAACTGTATTCTTTTTCCCAGATCTTAGTAAATGCACCGTCAAATACAAGCACTTTTATTTTTTCTTTTCCTTCTTTTTCCTGTGGGAAATGTACCAAAATTGCGATTTTACTCCGATCAGCCGATTGCGCGACATCAAATGAGCCGTTATTGGATAATTTTTCAAACGGCATCTTTACAAGCTCTGTTTCAGGCTTGGGCTGGTCATTGCTGTATTCCTGAAGGTACAAAATATTCAAATTGTCTTTTCCGATCGCAAGCTCTGAAATGAAAAATAATTTTTTGTTATCAGCAGATTCGAGCACCGTTTTTAAATCGGCCATGCGTCGGTTTCTTTTCGGAAATTCAAATTTTTGGTTTCCCAGATATTCGGCATTGCCATCAAATTTGCTGATAAACATATAACTCGGCAGCATCGGGTTTGAAGCAGCTTCGAAACTGTACGTGTAAAATCCGCTTCCTGACGGCAAAACGATTTTCGGATTGCTCAGTCCTTCAAAATTCGCGTTTTTCATTTGTGCCCATTTGAAAGTGGGCTGTTGGGCGACTGCAGCGATTGTAAAGATCAGCAATGCGCTTAAAAGGTGTATTTTTCTCATGATTTTTATTAAAAACAGTTATTATATTCTTCAGTAATCTTCATGATGTTCAACACGCCATAACCACTTTCCTTGTCGGCAATTTTTTTTGAAAGCGTTGCGCAGTCGGCGAGGTATTTTGACATCACCGACTTAAAGCTTAAAATCATTTTCGGGCTTGCAAGGTTCAGTTGGTCGCCATTTTCTTTAAGCATGATCATTTCTGCTGACAAGCTTTCGCCTGTAAAATCAAGCTCCACGCCCGAAGTTTCTTTTTTATTTGGTGCAAACGCCTGTGGTTTGTCGCTATCACTTGATAAGATGTAATAGGTGTAAAGGCTTAATTTTCCGGCTTGGGTGCGTTCGATAAAAACTTTGGTCTTTTGGGTAAATCCTTCATAAGGAATGGCCTTGTAAAACGCATCGGCAACAATATAAGATGCCAATTGGTCCGGTTTGTATTCGGTGTATTTTTTGTCATTGTTGGCTTCAAAAAAGCGCACTTTCTTCTGGCTTTTGATTTTTGAGTAACGCATGATAAAACCTTCTTTTACGGTTCCGTCATTTAATGTGATGGAACCCGGAAGCTTTTTCCATTGTTCAGGGTTTTCGGTCTGGCTATAACCAAAAAAAATAGTGAATACCATCAGCATTGTAAGGATCTTCTTCATTGAATTCAATTTATTTGATTGGACAGAAATACTTTATTCCTGTATATTATCCGGCATATTCCACCGTTTTCCTGTCGCCGGCAACCGTTACTTTTACGAGCCCGTGTTTCGACAGGCCTTTCATGGCGGCATCCCATTTTTTTCCGCTTAAAGCAGATGAAACTTTGAGCATGCCCAGATCCATCGCATTGTTATTGTCAGATTGTAATAAAGCAACAATCAATTTTTCATCTTCGGTCAGCTCGATTGCGGTTTGTTTTTTCTCGGGGCGCATTTGTGGGAAAAACAGCACTTCCTGGATCGATGCGTTGTTCGTTAAAAACATGATCAGGCGGTCCATTCCAATGCCAAGCCCTGATGTAGGCGGCATTCCGTATTCCAAGGCCCGAAGGAAATCTTCATCGATGAATTGGGTCGCTTCGTCATCGCCTTTTTCAGATAAAGTCAATTGGTGCTCAAAACGTTCGCGCTGGTCGATCGGATCATTCAATTCGGAATACGCATTGGCGACTTCTTTTCCACAAATCATTAATTCGAAACGCTCTGTCAATTCAGGATTGTCGCGGTGTTGTTTGCAAAGCGGACTCATTTCTTTCGGATAATCGGTAATGAAGGTCGGCTGGATAAAATTTCCTTCACATTTCGCCCCGAAAATCTCATCGATCAGTTTTCCTTTGCCCATTGTTCCGTCAACATCGATTCCCATTTCGCGTGCAGCGTTAAACAATTCTTCTTCGGTTTTTCCTGAAATGTCAAAGCCGGTGTATTGCTTGATCGCATCGGTCATCGTCACGCGTGCATATGGCGCTTTAAAATTCACGTGGTGTTCGCCAAAAGTGGCTTCAGTTGTGCCATTCACGGAAAGCGCGCAATGTTCGAGCAGGTTTTCGGTAAATTTCATCATCCAGTTGTAGTCTTTGTAGGCTACGTATATTTCCATTGCGGTAAATTCCGGGTTGTGCGTACGGTCCATTCCTTCGTTTCTAAAGTTTTTGGAAAATTCATACACACCGTCGAAACCGCCGACAATTAATCTTTTCAAATACAATTCATTCGCAATTCGCATGTACAGCGGAATGTCGAGCGAATTGTGGTGCGTCACAAACGGACGCGCTGCTGCTCCGCCTGGAATCGGCTGCAAAACCGGAGTTTCGACTTCAAGATACCCTTTGTCGTTGAAAAATCCGCGTATCGCGTTGAACAGTTTTGTTCTTTTGACGAACGTTTCTTTTACGTGGTCGTTTACCGTTAAATCGACATATCGCCTGCGGTATCTTTGTTCAGGATCTGAAAAGGCATCGTGGATTTTTCCGTCAGCATCGGTTTTTACGACAGGAAGCGGTTTTAAGGCTTTCGCCAACACGTTCAATTCATAGACGTGGATCGAAATTTCGCCCACTTTCGTTTTGAAAACTGTGCCCCGGATTCCGATAAAATCGCCAATGTCAAGCAGTTTTTTAAACACCACTTTGTACATCGTTTTGGCTTCATCCGTAGAAATGTCATCGCGCGTAATGTAAAGCTGGATACGGCCTTCGGAATCTTTCAATTCAGCAAATGACGCATTTCCCATGTCGCGGTTCGACATCATTCTTCCGGCCAGAACCACTTCCTTACCGTCAAACTTCTCGAAATTTTCCAAAATGTCTTTTGAATGTGCCGTAGTCACAAATTCGTTCGCCGGATAAGGTTCGATGCCAAGGTCACGCAATTTGGTAAGCGCTTCCCTGCGGAGGATTTCCTGTTCTGATAATGCCATTGTAGTGTATGATTTTAAGAGCGCAAAGATAGTATTTATGTTTGAAAGTGCAAGGTGGCTTGATCAGTCGTTTCGCTGAATAAGTTTCGTTTAGCAGGAATACAAAGGAAAAAAATAGCTATTTGGAAAGTTGCTGCTTTTGATAATCTTCAGGAAGTTTTTTGCTGCCGCCAAAAGTCGTTTTGAGCAAATTCCGGATCTGCAGCTGCGTTTTGTTTTTAAAAGCGGCTTTCCACTGATCAAGATCGTAAATATTGATTTCTTTGGCATTGACGTTTGTAGCGAGCGCGATCCTGTCGATAGAATAGCGGTAGGGTTTGAGTTCGTGGGAGGTTTTTCGGTTTGGAACGACGATTAAAATCGTTTTCCATTGGAGGAAATCTTTCGGAAGTTTTTCCAAATCAAATCCGATCGCCTGCAAAAGCAATAAGATCTTCTGGTCGTTGAGTGCGCTGATCTTCGAATTGATCGTTTCGAGTTGCGTGTTCAAGGCATTTTCATTGGCAACAGCATTCATAAATAACAGCAATATTTTTAAATAAAATTACATTTATAAATGGGCAAATTGCCAAAAAATTAGTTAGAACGATTCTAAATTTTGATTCTATTTCAGGAATATCTATATAATGTATTAAAAAACGTTTGATGGAAAAATTATCGTTTAATCATTATATTTGGGAAGATATTCAAATTACTTAAAATGAAAACAAGATTGTATTTAGTTACCGCGTTGGTTTCTATGTTTATGGCAAGTTGCCAGATGACCGAAAATATTGATGTAAAGGAAGATGGAAGTGGGAAAATCTCGTTTGATGTCGATGCTTCAGAGCTGATGGCCATGGCCGGAGATAAAATGATGGAAGAAGGAAAAGGGAAAGAGATCGATTCGACTTTTACCTTCAAACAATTATTAGCCGAGAAAAAAGACAGCATTGCAAAATTGCCGGTTGCAGAGCAGGAACGTTTGAAAAAAATGGAAAACATGTCGGTCAATATGAAAATGAGTGCTAAAAACAAGGAATTTAAAATGTCGGTTTTTACTGATTTTAAGAAGGCCAGCGAACTTCAGGATATGATGCAGGGCATGAAATCGGTAAAAGATTTGGAAAAATCCCCGGCTCAGGACGCTTCGAATCCGTTTGGTGGGATGATGAAAGGCGCAGACAATACCGAACTGAAATATTCGTATGACGGAACGACTTTTAAGCGCACGATTAAAATTAAAGACAAGCAGTTGTTCGAGCAAACGAAAGATACGACCGGAATGATGAAGATGATGTTTGGTTCGTCAAAGTATACGATGAAATATCATTTTCCGAGGAAAGTCAAATCGGTTTCTAATCCGAATGCGTTGTTTAGCGACGACCGCAAAACGGTGACTGTTCCGTATTCGCTGATCTATTATCTCGAGCAACCTGAGAAGATGAGTCTGGAAGTCGTTTTAGATAAGAAATAATTAAGATTTTGCGGAAATAAACATTCGTATCTTTGCAGGGCAAAAAAAGAATATGAGCATCTGGAGGGTTATTTTATCGATTTTGTTTCCGCCGCTTGCCGTGATTGACAAAGGCTGCGGATCGGTAGTGATCGTTTTAATACTGACGTTGCTGGGCTGGGTTCCCGGCGTGATCGCAGCATTGATTATCCTCAACAATCCAAAAAGATAAATCATATCGGTTTAAGTTTGCGTTGCCAAAATGAACAAAAAAATCACACTTCAGGATTTAGGGTCGAAAGGCTACCAGGAAACCTGGGATTATCAAGAAACTTTATTTAAAGACGTTGTCGATTTAAAAATTCGCAGCAGAAGGGAAGAAGTAAATCATGAAACGCCAAATTACCTGCTTTTTGTAGAGCATCCACACGTTTATACTTTAGGGAAAAGCGGCGATCTGAGCCATTTGCTTTTGAGTGAAAAACAGCTTGAGGCGAAAGGCGCGACCTTTTATAAAATCAACCGCGGCGGCGATATTACGTATCACGGGCCGGGGCAGATCGTTGGTTATCCAATATTGGACCTTGAAAATTTCTTTACCGACATTCATAAATACTTGCGTTTCCTTGAAGAAGCCATCATTTTAACCTTAGCAGAATATGGTTTGCAAACTTCGCGCAGTCCGGGAGAAACAGGTGTCTGGCTGGATGTTGGGACGCCATTTGCAAGGAAAATCTGCGCGATGGGCGTTCGCGCGTCGCGTTGGGTGACGATGCACGGATTTGCATTGAACGTAAATGTGGATTTGGGTTATTTTGACAACATCATTCCGTGTGGCATTCTTGGAAAAGCAGTTACGTCCTTAAATGTAGAACTTGGCGTGGAAACGGTTGATGTGGATGAAGTAAAGCAAAAAATCCAAAAACATTTCCTGCAATTGTTTGAAGCGGAATTTATCTAAAAAATTTCCGATTCGAGATCGAGTTCCAACTGTTCTTCGGGCAAAAGCCTGAACGTCATCCTGTGGTATTTTGTCGTGCCAAATTCCCTGATCGCGTCGCGGTGCTCTTTTGTTGGATAGCCTTTATTTTGTTTCCAGTTGTACATTGGAAATTCCTCGTGGATGCGGTTCATGTATTCGTCCCGGTATGTTTTTGCCAGAACCGAAGCGGCTGCGATGCTCATGTATTTGCTGTCGCCTTTGATGATGCAGGAATGCGGAATATTTTCTATTGGTTTAAAACGGTTTCCGTCTACTATAATATATAAAGGTGTAGGCGAAAGTTTGTGGATGCAGTGCTGCATGGCTTTTATCGATGCATTCAGGATGTTGATTTCGTCGATTACCAAAGGGTCGAGATGCGTGACCGAGTAGCACAATGCGGTTTGTTCGATGAGAGGCCGTAACGAATCACGGCTTTTCTCGGAAAGTATTTTCGAGTCGTTCAGCAATTCATTTTCAAAATCATCAGGTAAAATAACAGCTGCTGCAGTCACAGGACCGGCCAGGCAACCGCGACCGGCTTCATCGGTGCCGGCTTCGAAGGCGTGTTCTGAAAATCTTAGGCTTAACATTGGATTATTTTCGCAAAAGTATGGAATTCAACGCGTCATTTTGAATTTTATTTTATCATTTGGAATGATTGTTAAACTAACTGCAACGTATTGTAAAATATTTTAACAGCCCTAAAAAATTATATTAAGAAGTTATATTTGTTTATTTAAGAAATAATTAAGAAGTTTGCGAAATAACTAACTCAAATAAATTTAATATGAGATCTAAGTTCAAGTGGATTTTTACGCTATTATTGGCGTTCTCAATGCAGGTTTCTTTTGCACAGGAGAAAACTGTTACAGGTACGGTTACAGAGGATGGCTTGCCAATGCCTACTGTAAACGTAGTCAACAAAAATACAAAAGTGAATACACAAACCGATTTTGACGGAAAATATTCCATCAAAGCGAAAACTGGTGATGTATTGGTGTTTTCTTTTGTAGGTTACTCAGATACCAATGTAACCGTTGGTACATCAAGCGTTGTGAATACAGTGCTTAAAACAGATGCGCAGCAATTGGGCGAGGTTGTAGTAACCAGCCAGGGTATTAAAAAAGAAAAGAAAGCATTGGGTTATGCTGTAACAACAATCAAGGCGGAGGAGTTTGCTTCTAAACCTTCTACAGATGTTGTAAGGGCACTAACTGGAAAAGCGCCTGGGGTTAACATTCAGCAAACCAGTGGTTTGTCAGGATCAGGTACGAATATCATCATCCGTGGGTATTCTTCTATTACAGGAAGTAACCAACCTTTGTTTGTTGTGGATGGCGTTCCGTTTAATTCAGATACCAACAGTGACGGTAACTTTATTGAAGGAGCAACAAATGCATCAAGCCGTTTCCTGGATCTTGATCCGAATAACATTGAGTCGATCAGTATCTTGAAAGGTTTGAGTGCAACGACATTGTACGGTTCTGCCGGTAGTAAAGGGGTGGTTTTGGTTACAACCAAATCAGGAAATACAAAAGAACTTAACAAGAAAATGGAAGTTACAGTATCTCAGTCGTTGTATATGACAGAGATTTCGGCTTTGCCGGACTTTCAGAATAAATATGGTGTAGGTAATAACAGTGAATACCGCACCACTTTCGGTAACTGGGGTCCTAGCTTTGATACACGTGGAGAAGGGGGTATCGGATACGACGGGACAGTTGGGCATCCGTATGGAATATACGGAGCAGATGTGTTTCCTGATATTTATAATTATGATGCAGCTGGAAAGCCAACAACGGTTAAGAATGTTGCATGGAAAGCACAAGATAACGTAAAGCCATTCTTCAGAACAGGTACAGTAAGCACAACCTCGGTAAATATTGGTGGGCGTTCTGAAGGAACCTCTTACAATTTGAGTGTTGGTAATACTGATGATAACGGTTTCATTGAAAATAACAGATACAGGCGTTTAAATTTAAGTACAGGTGGTTCTACAAAATTGGCTAATGGATTTACATTAAGTACAGTAATGAACTATGTAAGAACTGATAAGTCAGCACCGCCAACTGGATATGGTTACGGTTCGGGATCAGTTACGCCTTCAACATTCGCTACCATTTTGTATACGCCAAGAAGTTTCGATTTATTTGGCTTGCCATATGAAAACCCAACTGACCACTCTTCTGTTTTCTATAGAAAAGATATTACAAATCCGAGATGGATTTTGAAAAATTCAAGTGATGATGAAGCGGTAAGACGTTTCTATGGTAATTTTACAGCAATGTATGATATCAATTCATGGTCGAATGTGTCTTACAGGCTTGCACTTGATAACTATACACAGAAGAAAAAATATTACATCAACAAAGGAAGTAACGAAACGCCTGATGGATATTTGAGAACCTCATTCAATGAAAATACGGTTTTTGACCACACCGTTAGTTACAATTTCAATAAAGAATTGGGAGCAAAAGGAACATGGGCTTGGGATGGAACTGTCGGTGTGAACTCTCGTCAGGAAGCATATGACTATACGGTTTTGGAAAGTTTTGTTCAGGATATTTACGGATTCAATGAACACCAAAATTATGTAGAACACAGTGGTTATTCTGAAAATCAAAGCTTTAATATTGTAGGTATTTATGCCAGTACAACATTGGCTTACAATAAATATCTTTACTTAAACCTTCAGGGAAGAAAAGATTATTTCTCTTCATTGCAAAAAGACAATCGTTCTTTGTTTTACCCTTCGGCATCGCTTTCATTTGTTCCAACTGATGCATTCACGGCGTTGAAAAATAACAAATGGATTAATTACACAAAACTTAGGATTGGTTACGGATCTTCGGCGGGTTTCCCACCAGCATATCAAACCAGTATTGGTCTAAGACAGGCTACAAATGCCTTTCTTCCTTCAAAAGGAGAGACAATCAACTATCTAAGCCCAGATTCAAGACTTGGGAATCCTGATTTGAAACCAGAATTGTATAAGGAGGTAGAATTTGGTCTTGAGGCAAAATTCCTTGACAACCGACTTGGGATTGATTTGTCTTTATATGACAAACGATCAAAAGATCTTATTATCCTTAGGGATTTAGATCCGGCAAGTGGTTTTTCTGACAGATATGATAACATTGCTGAAGTAAGCAATAAAGGTATAGAGCTTGGTGTAAGTCTTGGTCTTATTAAATCAGCAACACCTGACGGTTTTCAGTGGAATCTTTCAGGAACATTCACAAAAAATAAAAATATCGTAGAAGATCTTGGTATTGGTGTTGAAAAAATTGGAATCGCTGGATTTACAAACTTAGGTAACTTTGCAATCCCTGGACGCCCTTATGGTGTAATTATGGGAAGCTCTATTGCAAGGGACGGTAATGGAAATTATATTGTAGGTACCGATGGAAATTATGTTGTGGACAATGAACTTAAAGAAATTGGAAATCCAAATCCGGATTGGAAATCAACGGTAATTAATGAGATTTCATACAAAAATGTAACTTTCGGTTTCCAACTGGAATTTCAAAAAGGAGGTGATATTTATTCAAATACCGCAAATGCACTGCTTTCTCGCGGAGTTACAGAAGACACTGATTTTGACCGAAGTGGAAGTTATATATTGCCAGGGGTAAATCCAAATGGAAATATCAATCAGGTCCAGATTGGGGCAACAGAATTTGGATTTAACAATTCTGGTTTCTTTATTGATGAGCAATCTGTATATGATGCAACAAATTTAAGACTAAGAGAGGTTTCTTTGTCATACAGCCTTCCGAAAAAGATGCTTGAAAAAACACCTTTCGGAAAAATGTCAATCTCTTTCACCGGACAGAATCTATGGTTCAAAGCGTTTAATTTCCCTAAACACTTGAATTTTGACCCGGAAGTAATGAGTCTTGGTGTTGGTAACGGTCAGGGATTTGATTACCTTACTGGTCCTACTTCTAAACGTTATGGATTTAGCATCAACTTAACTTTTTAAAAAATGAAAATGAAAAATAATATTTTAAAAATGTTTCTAGCTGTGACTATATTGTCATTGAGCAGCTGTGAGACTTTTGACTTGGATCAGACAGAAAATCCAAGTACGCTTCCGCAGGATAAGCTAGATCCGGTATATGCCTTTAACTATGTACAAGTAACCTTGCCTGATTTTGTGAACTCTGCGAATTCATTTACGCAAAGAGTGACCAGGCAAATGGCTATGACAGGTGGAAACACTTATGAAAATGCTTTTGCGGGTGTTAATTTCAATGAGAACTGGACAACAGGATATTTGATATTGAATGCCATTAAAACAATGGAGCCAAGGGCAAAAACAAATAATCAAAATTTCATTCTTGGAGCATCTAAAGTAATGCGCTGTTATGTGTTGATGACGATGGTAGACATGTATGGTGATATTCCTTACTCTGAAGCATTAATGGGTACTGCAAATCTTACGCCTCGATACGATGGCAGTGCAGATGTTTACGCTGGTATTTATGACGAACTTAATCAATCAATTGACTTGTTGAATGCTTCTTTGGCTACTTCGCTTCCTGAAGAGTTGAAAGGACGTGACTTGTATTATGGTGGAGAAGATGGTACAGAAAGTCCAACCAAATGGATTACCGTAGCAAAGTCATTAAAACTTAAAATGCTGAACAATGCTAGACGTGTTGCTTCTTCAAAAATTGGAAGCCACGATATTGCCTTCGAAGCTGCGGATTTGATTTCCAAAAATGACCTCATTGACTCTAAAGATGAAGATTTCGAATTTAAATACGGAAGAAATCGTGTGAACCCAAATTCAAGACATCCATTATACAATGATCAATACGAATTTGGTGGAGGGGCGTATATCGCTAATTATTTTATCTGGGCTCTGACTCAAGAAAAAGTTACGGTTGACAATTCTGGAAGTACAACACCGGTTAAAGATCCACGTGAATTTTATTATATACACAGACAAGCAACTGTAAGCTCAAGCACATCTAGACAAACGGTTCCGTGTTTGGATATTGCAAAACCTGCACATTTCAACCTCGACCAGTATGCTTCGTTTTTTAGTGGACGCGTACCGGCTCCTTATTGTCGTGTAAACACTTATCTTGGTAGGGATCATGGTGATAATTCTGGAATTCCGAATGACAATGAAATCAGAGCGGTTGCAGGTTTGTATCCGATTGGTGGAATTTTCAAAGAAGCAGTTGGGGATACGCAGAATTTTGGAACTGACGGTGCTTTAGGAGAAGGAATTATGCCGATGCTACAAACATCGTATGTTCACTTCATTAAAGCCGAATTGTACAAAACCCTTCTAACAAACGATGCTTTGGCAAGAAGTGAATTTAAAATGGGAGTCGAGGCTTCAATGGATAAAGTCATTACTTTCTTGCCAGAGTATGAAAGAGATCCTACGACTTTGGCACACTCGTTAACAATTACTGCTACTCCGCAGCAGCCAATTACAGATGCGCAGACCTTTTATGTCAATTATGTAATGGATAAATTTGATGATCCAAACTACGATCAATTGGAATTAATCATTAAAGAATATTTCCTTGCTGCATGGGGCAATGGTATTGAGCCATATAACAGTTACAGAAGAACAGGTTTTCCAAGTAATTTTCAACCTACTTTTGAAGACAATCCGGGTCCATATTATTACACGGCATTGTATTCTGATTACAGTGTGAATAACAATCCAAATACGCCTAATAGCGTTAGAACTAGAAAAGTATTCTGGGAGGAAGGTTTGAATCTTAACTTACACTAATATTAAAAGATCATCATTATGAAAAAAATATTTTTAATTCCGATACTAATTATTACTTTCTTATCGGTTTCATCTTGTGAAGATGATAGCAAAAATCCTTTGCCAGAGCAGGTTGTAGGGCAGTATATGAAACTGGATGTAGATAGGTACCACAGGCAGATGCTTTACACAGATATCAACAATACCTATTTTGGTGGTATACTGAGCAACCCAGGAGGAACTGTTGTGAAATTTGATCTCATGGTTCGTCGCAGTGTAAATGATAACGAGACAAGTGACTATGTGCCATTGATGACCATAAACAGTTTTCCTTATGATCTTAAAATTACACCTGCAATGGTCGCTCAGGCGTTAGGGCTTCAGGTTACAGATTTAAAAGACGGTGATTTTTTCCGATTTTACGGATATTCTTATGACGCGAATGGAAATGTAGCTACTTACAGTAACCTTTCTTCGTTAAACCGTTCCACTCAGGCAATGGAACAAGGGTATAGATTCAATACGAACCTTACGAGTACTCCTGTTGGAACAGGTGATAATGATGAGCCATATAACAATCGTTTCCTTAATTAACCTTAGTACTGACATTAAATTTTAAGATATTTATCTATGAAAAATTTTAAAACCTTTTTTTTACTTGTATCCTTACTCACCATTCTTGTCGGATGTGAGTCGGATGACGAAAAGTACAGCGGTACTCCGGTGGGGAACCAAACTATAGAAACCTTAGAAGGTACTATAGCCACCCCTACGACTGTTGCTTTGCTAAACCAATTGATCCCTTTTCATGTAACGCTTCCAAGAGCCTTTAACGATACGGTTAATGTTGAAGTTTCAACTATAAACCTTTCAGGAGGGAGAACAAGGACTACGGTAATGTTCCAGCCTGGACAAACAGAAGCCGACGATGAAGTTCCGTGTTCAGGAGGGGTGCTTTATGATACAAGTGTTAATCTTTCTATTACAGGAATTGCATTGCAGACACCAGATCCAGGCAAGCACTTTTTGATGAAATCGAATGTAATTCAAATTCGTACTGGAAATACTGCTGTACCGCCATCAGACAATTCACGGTTGTCTGTTCGTTTTGCATGGCCAGACCCAGCTTCTACTTTAAATAACATTAGGCTTACGGTAACAAGGCCTGTCGGAACATCTACACCTACACTTGTGGCAAGCGAAGGAGGGAGGACTTTTAGCATATTGTCTAGTTTGGTCTCACCGGCATTGAACAGTGCTACAAATTTTTCTTCGCAAACGGGCGAATATTTATTTAAAATTAATGCGGTGGGTCTTGTTAGCAGTCCGGTTAATCTGCCTTACCGTTTCATTGTAAGATTTCCTGATGGAAAATCCCAATTGTTTGAAGGTGTTTACAACGATCTTACAACGAGCAGCCCTCAAAAAACAGTGCTTAAAGTAACAAAAAATGTTGATTTGGCAACAAGTAAAGTAACCTACGTAGTTGTTCCTGTCCAAGAATAATTATATCAACCAACAAAGCATGAAAGCCTGCATAAAATGTAGGCTTTTTTTAATTTATAAATCACAATTGGCATATGTTTAAGATATAATTTTATTTTATTTTTTGTGTTTTAAATTTTATCAATTATATTTGTTTAAACTTATAAATTATTTATCATGAAAAAATTATTACTCTTATTGCTTCTTTTACCTCTTGGTTTTAGCGGTTATTCTCAATCTTTGTATTGGGAGACCGAGGCAACAGGTTTTTCTGCTGCTTCAACTGGTATTGGACAATTTTCTTACGCAGGAACTGATGTTATCTGGGGTTATGGAACAGATGGTTCAGGAGCTGGTGCTCAAATTCGTGTGTGGACAAAATCTACTGATGGTGGTCAAACTTGGACTAGTGGTGCAATCAATGTTGGTAACACTACTTTGGCAATTGGATCCATTTCTGCAGTTTCTGGAACTACTGCTTATGTTTCAGTTTTTCCTGATACAGGAAGTACTGCGCAAGGTGGGGTTTGGATCACTACAGACGGTGGAGCTACATGGACAAAACAAACTACAGCTTCTTTTAACAGCTCAACTTCTTTTGCCAATATTGTTCATTTCTGGCCTGATGGGCAAACTGGATTTGCGCAAGGGGATCCTGCGGGAGGCTCTTTCGAAATTTACACCACTACAAATGGAGGTACTAACTGGCAGCGTGTAGCTTCGGCAAGCATTCCGGCTCCATTAGCAGATGAATATGGTTATACACATAATTTTTCGGTAAATGGTGATACTGTTTGGTTTGGTACCAATATGGGAAGAATCTACAAATCTTTAGACAGAGGTCTTACTTGGACTGTGTCTCAATCTCCTATCGCAGATTTTGGAGGTGAAGCTGTTAGCGGAAACTACGCATTTGAAAGTGCTTCTAAAGGTATACTAATCTCTTCTAATTGGGATTATTTTAGAACTACAGATGGTTCAACTACCTGGGTAGCTGAAACTCCAGAAACTGTTTTCAGAAATTACAACATCGTATGGGTTCCTGGAACAACCAATACTTACGTAAGTACTGGTGAGGATTTCCTTGAAGGTGCCAGAGGATCTTCGTATTCTACAGACGGTGGTGTTACATGGTTTGATATTAATGCTATTGATATTGATGATCCAATCAACTGTGGTTCTGCATTGGCTTTTGCAGATGCTACTCATGGTGTTGCTGGTGGTTTCTCTGCATCTTCAACTTCAGGTGGTGCTTACAGATGGATTGGTTCTTTCGAATCTATGGCTACAACCAACTTCAATACTAAATCAGTAGCTGTTTCTCCAAACCCAACTACAGGTGTTCTTAACATCGACGGTAAAAACATCAGCAACGTAACTGCTTTTGATGTTTTAGGAAAACAAGTTTTAAACTCAAACTTTACATCATTGGATAGAGTTTCTGTTGACTTCAGTGGTTTCAACAGCGGAATCTACTTGGTTAAAGTTACAAACAACGCAGGTGTTACTTCAACAACTAAAGTTGTAAAACAATAATCTATTTTAAAATGATATTAAAGCCATCCGGTAACGGGTGGCTTTTTTATTTGTGGCTGTTTATTATATCATAACTTTTAGCCCGATTGAATGCTATTTGCAAACAATTGGCTATTTTTGCGCTTTACAACCTATATATGAGAATCGTATTTTCAGCGGTATTTTTACTTTTTACATTTCTGACATTTGCCCAGCAACCTGTCGATAAAAAGCCAAAAGAAAGAAAAAGCCTGATCAAATCTGCAGAGCAAAAAGCCATAGAAAAAGCACAGAAAGCTCCGATAACATCGTATAAAATATATACGCTTGAACACGATACTACATTCGTAGATACTTCCCTGACCATTAAAAAAGAATACGATTACAATTATCTCAGGAAAGATAATTTCGGTTTATTGCCGTTTTTCAACGAAGGGCAAACTTACAACACACTCCAATTTTCGCTGAACCAGTTTTCCCCATTCCCGGAATTCGGATACAAAGCCAAGCACTTCGGTTACCTTGAGGCCAACGAAATCAAATATTATTCTGCCGCAACACCGCTGACCGAACTGTATTTTAAAACTGTCATGCAGCAAGGCCAAAGTGTTGATGCTTTCGTTACAATGAACACTTCCGAAAGGTTTAATTTTTCAGTCGCCTACAAAGGGCTCCGCTCACTCGGGAAATACATCAACCAGCTTTCGAGTACAGGGAGTTTCAGGTTTACCGCCAGTTACAACTCTAAAACCCAAAGGTATATTGCAAACGCACATTTTACTGGGCAAGACATCCTGAATAATGAGAATGGCGGAATTACGACGCCCCAGGATTTCGAAAGCAAAGATGAAAATTTCACCGAAAGGCAACGACTCGAAGTCTATCTCAAAGATGCTGCAACCTTCATGAAAGGAAACCGCTACTTCATAGACCATCAGTTCAGGGTCAATCCCGATAAAAAAGAAAACAATCTTTACATCGCACACCAATTCACTTACGAAAACAAATATTTCGAATATTACCAACCCACAGTGCTTTCAACAGTAGGGACCAAACAATTCAACCGCTTCGGGCCGTCTTACGGAAACAGTGTGATCAACGACCAGGTCAAGTACAACCGGATGTACAATAAAGTCGGAGCCATCTATGAAAATACAACACTAGGTAAATTCCAGTTTTTTGCCGAAGATTTCAGGTACAATTACTATTACGACAAAGTATACATTTTTGCAGACCGCATCATTCCCGGCCAGCTCAACGACGCCATCAATACGATTGGCGGTCAATACGAATACCAGAAAAACAACTGGAAAGCCAAACTGCTCTACAGCAATTCCGTCACCGATCAGGACTTAACCAATATCGACGGAAAAGTCACCTACGCCTACAACGAAAAAAACAAGATCACTTTTGGCTACCAAAAAATGAACAAGCTGCCAAACCAGATCTACAACCTGCACCAAAGCAGCTACGTCAACTATGTCTGGGCCAACAATTTCAAAAACGAAAAGATCAACAACCTCACCGTAAATGCCGAAACGCAATGGGCCAATGCTGCGCTGCAGGTTTCCTCATACAACGACTTTTTATATTTTAGCGACGACAGCACAAACGATTCCATCCAGCTCGTTTCCCCGAAACAATACTCAAAATCCATCAAATACCTATCACTAAAAGTCAACAAGGAAATCAAATTCTGGAAACTCGGATTAGACAATACCATCTTATATCAAAAAACCGATCAAAGCGAAAACATCCTCAATGTTCCTGATTTTGTAACCCGCAACACGCTGTATTTTTCAGATTACTTTTTCAAAAAAGCGCTTTACCTGCAAACCGGTGTCACGTTCAACTATTTCACAAAATATTATGCGAACGATTACAATCCGGTACTGACAGAGTTTTTCGTGCAGCAAAAGAAACAAATCGGCGATTTTGCCAATTTTGATTTCTTCATCAATGGACGGATTCGCCAAACCCGTATTTTCGTAAAAGCCGAACATTTCAACGCAGCCTGGGCACCAACCAACAATTTCTACTCCGCACCAAACTATCCATACCGCGATTTCTTGATCCGCTTCGGTTTGGTCTGGAACTTCTTCCAGTAGGTTTTTTTGGCGTTCCCTGCGGGCCGCGCTTTTCGCTCTATCTGCGCCAGAAAAAGGCGCAGGATGCCGCTGCAATCGCTAACGCGGGACTATTCGAAATATCAACATTCCCATTCATAACAAATTCCTATATTTGCAGGCTGAAATTCAGCAATCCAAAAGTCATAATTCATTTATCATGAAATATTCAGAAAATATATTAGGAACCATCGGCAACACGCCGCTTGTCCGCCTCAATAAAGTTACTGCCGAAGTCGATGCGCTCGTACTCGCAAAAGTAGAAACCTTCAACCCCGGAAATTCGGTCAAAGACCGCATGGCCGTAAAAATGGTCGAAGACGCTGAAGCAGACGGACGCCTCAAACCGGGCGGAACCATCATCGAAGGCACTTCCGGAAATACCGGAATGGGATTGGCACTTGCAGCCATCGTAAAAGGCTACAAGCTGATCTGTGTGATCACCGACAAGCAGTCCAAAGAAAAAATGGACATTCTGCGTGCCGTGGGCGCAAAGGTAGTCGTTTGCCCAACCGATGTCGAACCAACCGATCCAAGATCGTATTATTCGGTTTCCAAAAGGCTCGGCGAAGACACGCCCAATTCCTGGTATGTGAACCAGTATGACAATCCGTCGAACGCCATTGCGCACTACGAACAAACCGGCCCGGAAATCTGGGAGCAAACCGAAGGAAAGATCACGCATTTCGTGGTGGGCGTAGGGACGGGCGGAACCATTTCGGGCGTTGCAAAATACCTCAAAGAGAAAAATCCAAACATCAAAATCTGGGGCGTTGATACCTACGGATCGGTGTTCAAAAAATACCACGAAACCGGAATCTTCGACGAAAATGAAATCTATTCTTACATCACCGAAGGCATCGGCGAAGACATTCTTCCAAAAAACGTTGATTTCTCCTTGATCGACGGCTTCACAAAAGTCACCGATAAAGACGCGGCTGTTTATACGCGCAAGATCGCGCTTGAAGAAGGTATTTTCGTCGGCAACTCTGCAGGTTCTGCGATCAAAGGTTTGCTGCAATTAAAGGAGCATTTCAAGCCCGAAGATGTGGTTGTTGTCTTATTCCACGATTCGGGAAGCCGTTACGTTGGGAAAATGTTCAACGACGACTGGATGCGCGAACGCGGTTTCCTCGACGAGGAAATCACCAAAGCCGAAGACGTGATCAAAGACCATATCGACAAACCGTTGGTCATTGTAAGGACCGAAGAACTCGTTTCGCATGCGATCGAAAGAATGCGCAAATACAAAATCTCGCAAATCCCTGTGATCGACATTACAGGTTTCGTAGGCTCGGTAGACGAATCCGATTTGTTCCAAAGCTACGTCAATGATAAAGATGTTGCCGACAAACCGATCAGGGAAGTGATGGGCAAACCGTATCCAATCGTAAATTACGGCACGAAGATCGAAGAAGTTTCCAAACTCTTCACTAAGGACAACCAAGCTGTTTTAATTGATCTGGGCAACGGAAAACACCACATCATTACGAAATACGACATCATCGGATCGATAAAGTAATTAATAATTGATAATGGATAATTGATAACGCTGTGCCTCATCAATTATCCATTTATCATTAGCGGATATTTATCCATTGTCAATAGTCCATTATCCATTAAAAAATGACCTTCACCGCCATTGATTTCGAAACTGCCACCGGACATCCTGAAAGTGCCTGCGCTGTTGGAATCGTTACCGTTGAAAACGGAATCATCACTGAAGAATATTATACTTTAATACAACCGCCAAACAACGAATATTGGTATCGGAATGTCATGTGTCATGGCATCAAACCAATTGAAACCCTGGAAGAAAAGACTTTCGATAGCCATTTTCCCGAAATCCAGAAGCGCTTGTTTGGACGGAAAATCGTCGCGCACAACGAATCATTCGACCGCAATGTGCTGATGAAGACCATGAAGTATTACGGGTTGTATTACGACGAGCTCGAAATCGCCGACCGCTGGGAATGCACCTGCCGGATCTACCGCGCCAAAGGTTACAAGCCAGCCAATCTTAAATATTGTAGTGACCGTAACAACATTCAGTTAGACCATCACGAAGCACTTTCTGATGCGCGCGCTTGCGCCAAGCTTTATCTGTTGCGGTAGTTTTGTTGCTTACAGAGAAAACCATATACTAAAAAATCACAGCACGATGTTGTGACAAATTTTTTAAAGTAAAAAAAATGTCACACTTTTTGTGACAAATTTTTAAATTTAATTTTTTTGTCACAACTTTTGCATTTGCTACACAGATTTATTATCTCAAAATCTGATGCAAGAAACTTCCTGACGGCTATTCAATTTGTTTGCTGATTTTGAATGAGGTACTGAAAATTTGCCTATTTTAGTATTTCAATTATACGCCATTCAAAATCAGTATCATGAAAGAAGATTTCCTGCATCACGTGTGGAAATTCCGCAAGTTTGACCAATCTAATTTGCTGACATCCAACAACGAATCCGTTTCGGTGATTCATCCCGGGCAATACCTTCAGCTCGCCGGCCCGGATTTTTTCAATGCCCAAATTGTCATTGGTACACAAAAATGGGCAGGCAATATCGAAATCCACATCAAGTCCTCCGATTGGTATTTGCACCAGCATGAAAAAGATCCTGCTTATGAAAATGTGATTCTGCATGTCGTTTGGGATCACGATACTGAAATTTTTCGAAGCGACAATACCACCATTCCGGTCCTGGAAATCAAAAGATACATCAGCAAAGAGACGGTCTCGAATTATGAATCGCTGATGTTTCCAAAATCGTGGATTTACTGCGAACGGCAACTGGCCGATATTGATTTTTTTATTTTAGGAAACTGGCTCGAACGTTTGTTTTTTGAACGCCTTGAGAAAAAGTCGCATACCATTGTTTCGTTGCTGCAGCAAAAAAATAAGGATTGGGAAGCGGTGTTGTTTTGCCTGATGTCGAAGAATTTCGGATTGAATACGAATGGCGAAACATTCCTGAAAATCGCACTCGGAATTCCGTTTTCGATCATCCGAAAGGAAAATTTCGCATCGGGAAACATCGAAGCATTGCTTCTCGGGCAATCCGGATTGTTGGATGTCGAAAAAGAAGATCAGTATTTCAAACAGCTTCGAAAGCAATTTGATTATTTGTCGTATAAATACCACCTTGATAAAATGGCTATTGAACCGGTACAATTTTTCAAACACCGGCCTGATAATTTTCCTACGATCCGATTGTCGCAATTGGCTAACTTGTATTCGGGCAGGCAAAATCTTTTTTCAGAGCTTATCGGTTGCGAATCGGTTAGCAGATTGTATGAAATCCTGAAAGTTTCCGTTTCGCCTTATTGGCAAACGCATTACCAGTTTGACCATGAAAGTCCGAAAAAAGCAAAATCTGTCTCCATCGCTTTCGCCGATCTGATCGTCATCAACACCATATTGCCAATCCGGTTTGCTTACGCACAATCCCTCGGCAAAGAAATTTCTGAAGACAGCATTGATTTGCTGAAGCAGATTCCGGCCGAGAAAAATGCAGTCATCGAGAAATTCAGCCAGTTTGGGATCAAAGCGAAAAATGCGTTTGAATCCCAGGCGTTGCTGCAACTCAAATCAGCGTATTGCAGCCATGGTAAATGCCTGGATTGTGCGATCGGAAACCTGCTTTTGAAAAGTTAATTCCTTAAATTTGCATACTAAAAACAACAATATGTCATTTGTCATCCGGCTGAAATATTTTTTCGAAAAATACGGATTCCACGTTTCTTCGCGGCTTGCGGACAAACTCGGCATGCGTGCCAATAATGTGCGCTTGTTTTTTATCTACATTTCATTTGTCACCGCCGGGCTTTGGTTTGGCGTTTACCTGACGCTGGCTTTCTGGATCAAACTCAAGGATTTGATCCGCGCCAAGCGAAGTTCGGTTTTCGATCTTTAAAGTTCACCATTTATTTTATACACGCCATTTTAATATTTATACGCCAAAACAATGAAACTCTCATCCCTAAAACCGTATTTTTCATTTTCGAAAACACAGCGCATCGGCCTGCTGTTGCTGTTTACCTTATTTATCGTTGTGCAGGCCATTTATTTTTTGCTGAATGCCCAACCGCCTGAAAAAATAGAAACCGGTGAAAAGCAATGGATCTCATTGCAATCCGAAGTCGATTCATTGAGTCGGAAGAAAAAAGAATCCGTTCCGAAAATTTATCCGTTCAATCCAAATTTCATTACCGATTTTAAAGGCTATAAACTCGGCATGTCGGTTTCGGAAATCGACCGTTTGCTTCAATTCAGGAAAAGCAATAGGTTTGTCAATTCGGCAAAAGAATTCCAGGCCGTGACCAAAGTTTCAGATTCGTTGCTTGCCGCAATGTCGCCTTATTTTAAATTCCCGGATTGGGTAAAAAATAAAAAAGCGGGTTATGGAAACAACAAATTCCAAAATGATTTCAAGAAAGAAAAATTGCCGGTTATTGACATCAATTTAGCCACTCAGGAAGATTTGAAGCGGATTTACGGCATCGGAGATGGCTTGTCGGAACGGATTTTAAAAGAAAAAGACAAGTTTGGCGGCTTTGTAAGCATGGATCAGATGCATGATATTTGGGGATTGTCGCCTGAAGTGATCGAAAAATTAACTATATCGTTTTCGGTGAAAGCGGTTCCGGATGTCAATAAGATCCGTATCAATGACGCGTCACTAAAGGAGTTGATGCAATTTCCATACTTCAGGTATTCTGTAGCAAAGGCTATAATTACGTATAGAAGCATGAACGGCAAAATCGCCAATGCTGAGGATTTAACAAAAATTTCCGGCTTTCCTGTTGATAAGGTAAAAATAATTGCCTTATATTTGGAATTCTAAAAAATAAGGGTCAAAATTACCAATATATATGAGTTCATTACATTTTACAGAAGAGCACCATTCGTTCAGAAGCAGTTTTAAAGATTTTTTGCAAAAGGAAGTAGTGCCACACATTGAGAAATGGGAAAAAACTGGTACAATCGACCGCTTCATATGGAAAAAATTTGGTGATATGGGTTTCTTTGGATTGAATTATCCCGAAGCTTACGGCGGTATGGCCCTGGATTTATTTTATACCGTAATTTTTTTAGAAGAGCTCCAGAAAATCAAGTCTTCCGGATTTGCGGCAGCCATGTGGGCGCATGCGTATCTCGCTATGACGCATTTGAATGCCGAGGGCGACGAAAGAATCAAACAGGATTATCTGGCGCCAAGTATAGCAGGAGATAAAATCGGTGCCTTATGCATTACGGAGCCGTATGGTGGAAGTGATGTGGCTGGGATGCGTACCACTGCAGTAAAACAAGGGGATAAATATATCATTAACGGTTCAAAAACATTTATTACCAATGGGGTTTATGCCGATTATTATGTAGTGGCAGCCAAGACGAACCCGGAATCCGGTAATAAAGGGATCAGCATTTTTTTAATGGATGCGGATTTAAAAGGAATTTCAGCTACCAAATTAGATAAATTAGGATGGCGGGCTTCGGACACAGCTGAGATCGCATTTGACAATGTTGAAATTCCTGCAACAAATTTAATGGGCGAAGAAGGAAAAGGATTTCCATACATCATGCAGCATTTTGCTCTGGAAAGACTCATTATGGCCATCAACGCGCACGCTAGGGGCGAATATGCCATAGAATATACGATAGGTTATATGGCAGAACGGGAAGCATTTGGCAAAACAATCGATAAATTTCAGGCTTTGCGCCACACCATTGTGGAGCACGCAACAGAAGTGGAGCATTGCAAGGTGTTTAACTATGCCGCTGTTGCAAGATTGAATCAAAAGGAATATGTAGTCAAAGAAGCCTCAATGGCAAAATTGAAATCGACCAAGGTTGCCGATGATACGATCTACAGTTGTTTGCAAATGTTAGGCGGTTATGGCTATATGGAAGAATATCCTTTGGCAAGATTGTCAAGAGACAGCCGTTTGGGGCCAATTGGCGGCGGAACGTCAGAAATTATGAAAGAGATCTTGTCGAAAATGATCATTGACAAGCGGGATTACCAGCCGGCGGTGAAATAAAGAGCGCTATGCGGCAAGAATTGTGAGCGTAAAATATGGAAGAGATTAGGATCAGGATAAGTCTTGATTCTAGTCTCTTTCTTCTTTTTTTTCTTCTTCCAGTGTCAGCGGTCTTGATTCTTGGTTCTTTCGCGTGAAGGATAGCAGTGGAAAGCCCGCAGCGCAGCGAGGACTTGAAACGGATAGCCTGACGGCGGCACTAATTGTTTCTGATTTGAATGTGCTTTCTGCCGACGGCACGCCCAAATAATGGACAATTGACAACGGATAGTTGATAATGTCAAGATTGCGGGTAAAAAATTATCCATTGTCCATTGTCAATTATCAATTAATTCATATCTTCGCGGCCTTAACGAGAGGAGGTGTCTATATTATGTTAATTATACCAATTAAAGACGGAGAAAATATCGATAGAGCATTAAAGCGCTATAAAAGAAAGTTTGATAAAACCGGGACTGTTCGTCAGTTGCGTGCACGTCAGGCGTTCATTAAACCTTCTGTTACCAACAGGATGAAGATCCAGAAAGCGGCTTACATCCAGAACATGAGAGACAATTTAGAGAATTAATACTAATTTTCTAATCATTATAAAACCGTTAGCGGTCAAAGTTTAATACCTTTGATGCTGACGGTTTTTTTATGGACAACAGCAAAAAGGCATATCGCGATTATCTGGAACTCGAGAAAAAATATTCTCCGCATACGGTTTTGGCGTATCTGAATGACATTGGTTTTTTTGAAAGTTTCCTTAAAACGGAATTTGATCAGGAAAGTTTGTTTGAGGTCAATTACAGCCAGATTCGGAGTTGGATCGTTTCTTTGGCTGATGCCAATGTTTCGAACAATTCGATCAACCGGAAAATGTCATCATTAAAATCGTTTTACAAGTTCCTATTGAAAACGAAACAGATTGCTGCGAGTCCGTTACTGAAGCACAAATCTTTAAAGACGCCGAAGAAAATCCAGATCCCGTTTTCGGAAAAGGAAGTCGACAACGTTTTGAATCACATCCAATATCCCGAAGGTTTTGATGGCATTCGCGACAAGCTGATCATTGATTTGTTCTATACGACAGGAATTAGGAGAACGGAGCTCATTCACCTGCAGATCGCCAATATTAATTATTCCAACAATACAATCAAGGTGCTTGGCAAGCGCAACAAAGAGCGGATTTTGCCGGTTTTGCCAATTGTTTCCCAACAACTCGATCTGTATTTGCAGGAACGCGCTCGTTTGCAGCAAATTAAAGATTCGACGTTTTTGCTGCTTACCTTAAAAGGCGTTAAATTGAATGATTCGTTTGTGTATCGATTAATAAATACCTACTTTAGTAATGTCTCCGAAAAGGTAAAAAAGAGCCCGCACATTTTAAGACATACGTTTGCGACGCATCTTTTGAACAACGGGGCAGACATCAATTCAGTGAAGGAATTATTGGGGCATTCGAGTTTGGCATCTACCCAGATTTATACGCACAGCAGTTTATCTGAACTCAAAAAAGTATATGGGAATGCGCATCCGAGGAATCGCGAGTAGTTCTTTTAAATGTATAACCATAAAATAATAGATTATGAAGGTAGAAGTTCATGCAGTTAACTTTAATGTTGACGGAAAACTGGTCGATTTCATTCAGCAAAGAATGGATAAATTAGAGAAATATTACGATAAAATTGTTTCGGCTGACGTTTTTTTGAAAGTTGAGAATATCAGCGAAAAGGAAAATAAGATCGCAGAGATTAAAATTCATGTTCCCGGTGATGATTTTTTGGTCAAGAAACAATGTAAAAGTTTTGAAGAAGCAGTAGAGTCATGTGCAGAATCTGCCGAAAGATTGCTGGTAAAAAGAAAAGAAAAAATACGCACCCATATTTAATCACAATTTTTTTTAAAAATGTTTTGGATTAAGTAACAAAAAGATATACATTTGCAGTCCGTTAGAAATAGCGGACTTTTTTTATTGTCAATGCCGGTGTAGCTCAGTTGGCTAGAGCAGCTGATTTGTAATCAGCAGGTCGTGGGTTCGAGTCCCTCTATCGGCTCAAAATTTCCTGTTTAATTGGGAATGTTCTTTAAAATTTTGGAATAAAAAATCGGGGAGATACTCAAGCGGCCAACGAGGGCAGACTGTAAATCTGCTGTGTGAACTTCGCAGGTTCGAATCCTGCTCTCCCCACAAAATTTTTGATTCAAGGAAATTTCGAAAGCTCGCTTTTGGAAATTTTCGGAATCAAAAATTTAGTAAGGATTCATCCTTACAGGATCACGAGCGTAGCGAGTAATCCTCAATGTTGAATCATTGATTTGAAAGGATTTGAAAATTTATTTTAAGAAATCTGGAAAAATCAAACAATTGAGTAAGGTTCTATCCTTAACGACTAAAAAATAATTATTAATTAGCTAATGCTCAGTTCGGCTGTCAGCCTCGAGTGTTAATTGTCAATTATTAATTAAAAAAGCCGGCGTAGCTCAGGGGTAGAGTGCTTCCTTGGTAAGGAAGAGGTCACGGGTTCAATTCCCGTCGTTGGCTCAATAAATTAGAATTTTGAACACTAATATATAACTAAGATTAAAAATTAAGTAAAATGGCAAAAGAGAATTTTAATCGTTCCAAACCGCACTTAAACATCGGTACAATTGGACACGTGGATCACGGAAAAACTACTTTGACTGCTGCTATTACTAAAGTAATGGCTGAAGCTGGTTTCTCTAAAACTGCTGCTAAATCTTTCGACCAGATCGATAATGCACCTGAAGAAAAAGAAAGAGGTATTACCATTAATACATCACACGTTGAATATGAAACTGCTAACCGTCACTACGCACACGTTGACTGTCCAGGTCACGCGGATTACGTAAAAAACATGGTTACAGGTGCTGCTCAAATGGACGGTGCTATCTTGGTAGTAGCTGCTACAGACGGACCAATGCCACAAACACGTGAGCACATCCTTTTAGGTCGCCAGGTTGGTATTCCTAGAATGGTTGTTTTCATGAACAAAGTGGATATGGTTGATGATGCTGAGCTTTTAGAGCTGGTTGAAATGGAAATCAGAGACTTGTTGTCTTTCTACGAATATGATGGAGATAACGGTCCGGTTATCCAAGGTTCTGCTTTGGGTGGATTGAACGCTGATCCAACATGGGTTCCTAAAATCCTTGAATTGATGGAAGCTGTTGACAACTGGATCGAAGAGCCAATCCGTGATACAGCAAAACCATTCTTGATGCCTGTTGAAGACGTATTTACAATCACTGGTCGTGGAACTGTTGCTACAGGTCGTATCGAAACCGGTATTGCAAACACTGGAGATGCAGTTGAAATCATCGGTATGGGAGCTGAAAAATTGACTTCTACTATTACAGGAGTTGAGATGTTCCGTAAAATCCTTGACAGAGGAGAAGCTGGAGATAACGTAGGTTTGTTGTTGAGAGGTATTGATAAAGCTGATATCAAAAGAGGTATGGTTATCATCAAGCCAGGATCTGTGAAACCACACGCTAAATTCAAAGCAGAGGTTTACATCTTGAAAAAAGAAGAAGGTGGTCGTCACACACCATTCCACAACAATTACCGTCCACAGTTCTACGTTCGTACAACTGACGTAACAGGAGTGATTACACTTCCTACAGGAGTGGAGATGGTTATGCCTGGAGATAACTTAACAATTGACGTAACTTTGTTAAGCCCAATCGCAATGACAGTAGGTTTGCGTTTCGCTATCCGTGAAGGTGGTAGAACAGTAGGTGCTGGACAGGTAACTGAAATCGTAGAATAATTATTATTCGAATATTTATAAAACCAGCAGCACTTTAATGTGTTGCTGGTTTTTAATAAACGGGCGTAGTTCAAGGGTAGAATAGCGGTCTCCAAAACCGTTGATGGGGGTTCGAATCCCTCCGCCCGTGCAATAAAAAAACAAATTATAATGAAAGTTGTAAATTATATATCGGAAGCGTTTGAGGAATTAAAGTCAAACACAACCTGGCCAGAATGGGCAGAGGTGCAACGTCTTACAATTGTAGTTGCTGTTTTTTCTGTCTTATTCGCCTTGGCAACTTGGGGAGTAGACGAACTTTGTGCGAAAACACTAGCTGGATTTTTTAACTGGATTAAAACAGTATAATGATCATGGCAGATAATAATGTGAAAAAATGGTATGTTGTCAGGGCGGTAAGCGGACAGGAGAATAAAGTCAAAGCTTACATCGAGACTGAGATCAACCGATTGGGAATGGCAGATTATATTTCTCAAGTTTTGGTGCCTACTGAAAAAGTGGTGTCTGTAAAAGATGGGAAAAAAATCAGCAAAGAGAAAGTCTACTTTCCTGGTTATGTGATGATCGAAGCGACCCTTGTTGGAGAAATACCACATATTATCAAATCGATTACAGGTGTGATCGGGTTTTTGGGCGAAGTGAAAAACGGAGACCCGGTGCCTTTGAGAATGTCTGAAGTCAACCGCATGTTAGGAAAAGTAGATGAGTTGGCTGTAAAAACCGACACGCATTCGATTCCTTTCAACATCGGCGAAACCATTAAGGTTATTGATGGTCCTTTCAACGGGTTCAATGGAACGGTTGAGAAAATCAATGAAGAGAAGCGTAAGCTCGAAGTCATGGTGAAAATTTTCGGAAGAAAAACACCTTTGGAACTGAGCTTTATGCAAGTTGAAAAAGTATAATTTGTTACACTATTATATATAACCGCAAGCGTCTGCTTCCACAGACAAATGCACATTTTAAAACACAATGGCTAAAGAGATTAGTAAAGTAGTTAAACTACAAGTTAAGGGAGGTGCCGCGAATCCATCGCCACCGGTAGGACCTGCTCTTGGAGCTGCTGGTGTAAACATCATGGAATTCTGTAAGCAATTTAATGCAAGAACCCAAGATAAAGCCGGCAAAGTATGTCCAGTGCAAATCACGGTGTACAAAGACAAATCTTTTGATTTCGTCGTAAAAACACCACCTGCCGCAGTCCAGTTGATGGAAGCTGCAAAGCTGAAAGGCGGTTCTGGGGAACCAAACCGTAAAAAAGTTGCCAGCGTAACCTGGGAACAAATCAAAGCGATCGCAGAAGACAAGATGGCTGATTTAAATGCATTCACGCAAGAGTCTGCAATGAGTATGATCGCTGGTACAGCAAGATCTATGGGTATAACTGTATCGGGAGAATCTCCTCTAAAAAAAGCTTAAGACATGGCAAAATTGACAAAAAAGCAAAAAGAGGCTGCTTCAAAAATTGAAAAGAACAAATTGTACAACCTGAAAGATGCTTCGGCATTGGTGAAAGCAATTGCTTCTGCAAAATTTGATGAGTCTGTAGATATCGCTGTGAAATTGGGTGTAGATCCAAGAAAAGCGAATCAAATGGTACGTGGTGTAGTAACCTTGCCACACGGAACAGGAAAAGACGTTCGCGTTCTTGCTCTTGTAACTCCAGATAAAGAAGCGGAAGCTAAAGCTGCTGGTGCAGACTACGTAGGTTTAGACGACTACCTTCAAAAGATCAAAGACGGTTGGACAGATGTTGATGTGATCATCACGATGCCAGCTGTAATGGGTAAATTGGGACCATTAGGACGTATCCTTGGACCAAGAGGTTTAATGCCAAACCCTAAAACCGGTACTGTTACTATGGATGTAGCGAAAGCTGTAACTGAAGTAAAAGCAGGTAAAATTGATTTCAAAGTGGATAAAACTGGAATTGTTCATGCAGGTATCGGAAGGGTTTCTTTCGGAGCGGAGCAAATCGTTGACAACGCACATGAAATTATTCAAACATTAATCAAAATGAAACCAACTGCTGCTAAAGGTCAGTACATCAAAAGCATTCACTTGTCTAGCACAATGAGTCCTGCGATTGCATTGGATCCTAAAGGAGTATAATTGGCAGTAAAAACTTTATAGTATGACTAGAGAAGAAAAATCAATCGCAATTGAAGATTTAACTGCACAGTTGGCCGGAAGCAACATCGTTTATGTAGCTGACATTTCGGGATTGAACGCAGAAACAACTTCAAACTTAAGAAGGGCTTGCTTTAAAGCCGGGATCAAACTGGAAGTGGTTAAAAACACCATGCTTTCAAAAGCAATGGAAGCTGCTCCTGGTGATTACGGTGACTTGGTTACAATCTTAAAAGGAAACTCTTCGATCCTGCTTTCAGACACGGCAAACGCGCCTGCAAAGATCATCAAAGAATTCAGAAAAAAATCAGATAAGCCACTTTTGAAAGGTGCTTTCATTAATTCTGAAATCTACATCGGAGACAACTTATTAGATTCATTGGCATCGCTTAAATCTAAAGAAGAAGTTATCGGAGAAATCATCGGATTGCTTCAATCACCAGCTCAAAGAGTTATTTCAGCTCTTAAAAACCAATTCAAAGACGAAGAGGTGGCTTAATCCTTTAGGACTAAGTTTTTGAAAAACGCGCACAATAAATAAATTATATTTTTTACAAATCATTTTAAACGATAGAAAAAATGGCAGATTTGAAACAATTCGCAGAACAATTAGTTAACTTGACAGTTAAAGAGGTTAACGATTTAGCAACAATATTGAAAGATGAGTACGGTATCGAACCAGCTGCTGCTGCAGTTGTAGTTTCTGGTGGTGGTGGCGAAGCTGCTGCTGAAGAAGCGCAAACTGAATTCACAGTTGTACTTAAAGAAGCTGGTGCTTCTAAATTAGCGGTAGTTAAAGCTGTAAAAGAACTTACAGGTTTAGGTCTTAAAGAAGCTAAAGATTTAGTTGACGGTGCTCCTGCAAACGTTAAAGAAGGTATCTCTAAAGATGAAGCTGAAGGCTTGAAAAAAGCTTTAGAAGAAGCTGGAGCTGTTGTTGAGCTGAAATAATCCAACCCGGTTTTGAAGATAGGTTTAGGTCCTGGACACGCGTCCAAAGACCTAAACCATTTTTCGTATAATAAAATTTTATTCTAAATTTTATCACAATACGCTTTAAAGCCAAATAGTTTTTAATCAATACGAAGAAGAAAACGGGCGAGCTTGGTTCGTTTTTAAGAGGTGTTGATCGAAAAAAGAAAAGCTGTGTTTTACACAAAAACTACTTTTTTTTTAATCAA